>ERZ1292625.383-Hain-H41-01um-R1-383-length-68858-cov-19_pt1 | contig 68858 bp, 109 predicted proteins | sample MGYA00564400_ERZ1292625 | MGnify/ENA primary metagenome ERZ1292625 (study PRJEB36523, sample SAMEA6512639) | groundwater metagenome | collected 2019-01-08 | study: AquaDiva: Metagenomics assemblies of 32 groundwater samples | reverse complement strand
ACCCGAACGGGATGGACAAGACGGGGGCACGGCTCTGGGGCCGCATCGACGACAAGCTCTGGGCCTCGCTGGAAGCTACCGAGCAAGACGGCGGCGGCTGCATCGTGGCCTTCGACGATTCCGAGCACGACTTCCTGCGGCGAGAGCTGGACAAGGCGGTGGGCATCCCGCCCCAGAACGCTCGTGCGATCCGGCTCTGGCAAGACATAGTCACGGAGGAAAAGCCGTCCGCTGGATCTTCCGACGCAGGACTCGATCGAGCCATTTAACCCGGACGCAGTTGGCCATAAATCCTCTGAGGGAGCGAAAGGTGACGGCGGAATGCCTGCGCTACGCCTCCAAGGGCTACGATGCCTGCGGTTGAATAGGGAGGTATGGGGTGGCTGGAGATCGTCGATCCTGGGACAGCCTGGAGCGTTTTTCGTGGGGACTGGCGGGAAGGACCTCTTGTCCTTGTCCCCACCGGCGAAACCATTCAAGCCACGCGCACACCGCCTCCTGCCCGCGCCGAAGCCCCCGCGGGAAGCCTGGGTGCTCTGGCGGCGACCGATAATTGTCGGCGGCGAGGGCAACACCAGACACAGGACCGGCAAACATCGAGCGGTCACCGGCGGCCCTCTTTCCCATCAGTCACCCGCCGCCCGCTGGCATCGAACAGCTCCAGGCGCCCGCCCTCGACGCGGCCGTAGCCCAGGCGCCGCCCCGCCGCGTCATAGGCATCCACGCGGCGCCCGTCCGGCTGGATGATGGCGTAGCCCCGGCGGTCGCCCTCGGGGGCGAATTCGTAGTCGCTCAGCTTCCATGTTTACCCCCTATCCTAGCTCTGTCCTCGCCAGCTCCGGCAGCAGCATGTCATCATCCTCCACCGCCCCTTGGCCAAATGCCTGCCGCCACGCGGCCCTGAGCGCCGCGAGCGCTACATGATTCGCCAGGCACTCCTCGCAGAGCTGATGCCGCCCACTGATGGCCTTACGCCACTCGCAGCTACGACAATGCTTGCCTCGCTTGATCATGCGGGGATCCCTCCTTCTTCATTTGTTCCATGGTCGTCGTGGGCAGGTGCTGCCATGAGGATTGCCAACGTGCGCTCCAACGCGACAAGATAAACTTGGACTGTTCGCAGGTCTAACGCCTTTCTTTGCAATTCCTGCAATCTCTCACGTGTCTGGGCGATCAACATTTCAAGCATGTCAATCACCATTTCTGCTTGGGTAATCACCTCAACATCAGTCATCTTGTCTCCTTCTCCTCCTCCGGCTCATCACACACCGCGCACCAACAAAGAAACTCGCCAATGCCAGCGAAGCACGGCTGGCCGTAGGCATTTTCCTTGACCTGCGTGCTGCAGTCGAGGTCTAGCACGATCCCCTCGTCTTTCCACCAGGTATAACGCCCACCGTAGTGGACGTCATGGCCGCAAGTCATCTTGTAGGGCTTGCCATCCTCGCGGTGTGTCATGATGAGAAAGGTCTTGTAGTCGGGCGGAGCATCAACATACAAGAGTCCTCTATCGCTTTGACACACAAGCTTGCCCATTACCTCCGCCAGGACCTCACCAGACACTGGTGGGCGCTCATCGAAGCGGGGAAATTCACTGGGAAGCATCGCTATTCTCCTTGGTTTTTTTGGCTGATGCACCTTTGAGTTTGCTGATAGAGACAAAGCTCATTCCCAAGGCAAAGTGCATGGCAGAGTCGTTCTGTATTTCCAGCCAATTACAGAGATCGGCGATTTGCCGACCTCGTGCTGGGGTCGATTCACCGTGCATGACCTTGTCGATCTCTTCGAGGAACACTGCCACGCCGCGCGTCAGTGAGTGGAATGCCTTCTGCAACTCGCGTTGCTTGCGCCTGAGAGCTTTAATCTGGTCGCTGTCAGAGGTCATTCAATTCTAACATCTAGCACTCCCCTTGCGTTTCCACTAGCCACGGGGTATATTCTCACATATTGTGAGAATCAATATACTCACTCAAAGTGAGTACGTCAAGGGGAAGAGATGGCTTACGCCAAAAAAAGTTTTACGCTCGGCAAGAATGCCGCTACAATGCAGCCCACTATGGCTCGCAAGCATCGGCATGAATTTCCAGAACATCCCCTGGCTCGATGGCGACGGGCGCATGGCCTCTCCCAACACGCAGTAGCGACCGCCTGTCGTGTCAGTTCTGGAAGCATTGGCATGATAGAAACGTATGCTCGCGTCCCAATTCGGCAGAACCTTGAGCGCCTTCTTGACTTCACAGGACTTCCCACTGATGCGCTCGTCTTACCACTACGCTTTTTGCAGGATCGGGCCGATTTCGACTACAGCCGTCTCTAATATCTTGGCCGCCGCAAGTGAAGACTTCCAGCACACAGCCCTCCTGTCGCCCATACCATAAATGGTTCGCCAATCGTACACGGCGACGTTAGCGTGCCATGGCCAGCGTTGCGGCCTGCTGGCGGACGCAGATCTTCCGCTGAGGCTTCAGCTCCGCATTGCTGACACTGCCAGATGAGCGACAGATCGTATTCGGGGCGGCATGAGGCATGATGCGTCATCTCAAGTACGGTCATTGCGCTCTCCTTTCCTAATCCTTGAGGGATACTTCTTTGCCGATCTGCTAGTCCTCTTCCCAATCGCCCCAGGCCTCTTGATGCAGTTGTTCAAAAGAGTCCATAGGTCTGATTATCCACGTGCCTCTCCTATAGAGACCGCTCAAATATGGCCGGTCGGTCTGGCATGTCCAGCGGTTGCGTCTCCGCCGGCACGACCTCACCCTGCAGAATGGCCCGCGTGAGTTTCTTCGCCATATCTGCGGCATGGCGGCACAGCGCCTTGGTTTCGCCGTAGGTGGTGACGGTGAACGTCTCTCGGTCGTCATGGATTGCCCAGATGACGATGACGGGGCATTTGTACTGCTCGCTGAGCAACTCAGCCGCCTTGATGGGAATGCGTCCAGGTCTGGTCATATCATCCGTCCTCCATTCCCAAACACGGGGTCACAGAACTCGCACCAGCCCTTCAGGCGCTCATGTTGCTGCCGGACTTTCTCCGCGTTGGCTTGCCAGCCAGATCCCCCGTGCGTCGAACCAGACCATTGGTCCGCGCAGAAGCGGTCATAGCAGCCAGCACAGACGATATAAAATGCAGCCTGGTCGATGAACAGCAGACACATCTCTGCCATAATGGGCACATACGCATTCGGGTCACGCTGGGCGTAGACCTGCACCGCCATGTACGGCTGCGCCTGGTCGTTCAACGGCCGCCAGTGGTCGTACCACCAGCGCGTTTCGGCATCGTCGGCGTGCTTGCCAGTCGTGGCCCCAATCGGCACGAAGCGTGGATTCTGTCGCTCGTTAGTCATGGCTCCTCCTCATCACGAGGCGGTCCTGTCAGAAGCTCCTCCAGCTCCTCCGCTGCTCTGCTGATCGAGAACAGCTGACTGCCTTTGCGCCAGCGATCAATGAGCGCGTAAAACTCCCCGACGGCATGCTTAGTCATACCACACTGGGCGCAATGCCAGACAAGGTCATTATCTGCTGGCCTGCAAGAGGGATGATGAGCACTCATCGGACCCCAATTTTCGGGACACCGCCACAGATTACAGCCCTTTCAGATGGTGCAGGCGTGGCAAATCCTCACGGAAATTGCCCATATGCCTCTCCCATTCCAATGTATCTGACGGCTGCAGATCTTCAGCTGAGTCTTCAGCTCCGCATTGCTGACACTTCCAAATAAGCGATAGATCGTATCAGGCATTGCTGTGAATCTTGATCACGTCGTAATGCTCCTTGTAAACGGATCTCACAAGGTAACGATCGCCGCAACACCACCGGAAGAACGGTGCAGGATCGGTCAGCCATGCGCGGAGGTCTTCCAGAGTACAAAACACCGGGAAGTCCTGCCGTTTTGCTTGTTCAAGTTCGGCCAGTGATCCCTGTGACGCCTGCCAGCCATCGAGGAGCAGCGCAGCATCGCAGCGGCCCAAGACCTCTAGGTAGCCATCTAGAAAGATCTCATCCGGCATGGCTCCGTGGAAATGCCGGCTATTCAACTGCGGCGATAAGGCCACGGCTCCTAGCTTCCAGACCTCCAAGGCGACCGCCTCGACGGACCAGCAGTGCCGTTCGATCTCGAAGGCGGTGAGGGCGCGGAAAGGACCGATGAGGAAGATGATCTTCAATTGCCCATTACCCTCCTCTTTCCCTGCTTCCCAGAAATCAAATAATAAAGGAAGAGGCTGGTTCTGTTCAGCGGCCTTGCAGTACATGACCGCATCATCAAAATAGCTCTTGGCCAATTCAATCAACAAAATCCTCGGGCAATCCCTACTCCGGCAATTTTTTATCTCTTTCGAAGGCATCTCTGCAAGTCTTTTCGGCTCAAAGCTGACCCTCTGCAATTTTTCATCGCCATATCGGCTATCCCTGCAAGTCCCCCGCGTCCTCCCGCCCTTTCCTCGCAATATTTCAGCGGATCAGCCGGTCATCCCTCGGTGTGGCCTTTCGTAACCTGCTATAAATCAACCCCTTTTTGTCGTGGCATGCAGCTTGCCCTATAGCCATGCCCAGGTATGAACTCAGCCTCATCTTGAGGGAGGACAAGCGATGACTCATGAGAAGATTCAGGAGCTCCTTAAACCCAAAGAGGCCGCCCAATTTCTGAATCTGAGCGAGAACACCATCCGGCAGTGGATCTGGCAGCGGCGGCTGCCCGTGGTCCGGCTCGGGCGAGCGGTGCGCCTGAGAAGACAGGACCTCGAACGACTGATCGAGGACCATTACGAGGAGGCGGTTGCATTATGAGCGCACGGGGGAAATCGCTGCCGAAACGCGCGCTCGTCCGCAGTAGCCAGTCGTGGCGAAACCGTACAATACTCCACCACGCTAGAGCCGTGAGATTTCCACTCAGAACCATCAGTATCCATCTTGTCAGTTGGGGGATGAAACCGTTCGATCCGACCACCCCACAGTAAATCAGGCCCCTCACCACTACAAATTCTTCCTCTTCGAAGGCCATATCCAAAAGCCCAATGCCCGGGAAAAGAGAGAGGACCAGTTGAGGCTGGAAAGGCATCAGCTCAGGCTCCACTTGTCCCTTGCAACTTCTTCATCACTGCCTGCAAGCTCTCCACCAGATCGCTGCTTGCCAGCCACAGGCTGTAGTAATTCTCCCAGCCCTCAGTACGCATGCGCTCAGCGCTCTGCTCTTGCAGGTGCCGGGCCCCGTTGAGGGCGGATTGGAAGAGGGTCATGAGCTTCGCCATCTCGGCGGGGGAGAGATCCTCTGGGTCATGAGGGGGATGTTTAGCTTGCTGGGGCACGGTTAGCTCTCCCTCCTGGCTGTGACCGTGACCCCCGTGCTGTCTAAGGCCCCGGCATTAACCTCATCGACCACCTTCTTCAAAGCCTCGCCTATGACCTCGTACAACTGGGCTGGCTCAGGCGGGGCTTCCCTCCACTCCTGTTCGTTCCGCACGATGGTCGCCACGTGGGCGATCCACGTCTTGAGGCCTTTGATCTGCTCGCCAAACGATTTCGCTGCAGCGCTCTTGGCCTCTTCTATCTCGCTTAGCTCAAAGGTCAACTCTGCAAGTTCCTGACTCCGTACCTTAAACTCCTTTACTGTCAGTGAGAACAGTTTCATTTGGTCCATGGCTAAATCTTCTCCTCATCCATGTAAAATCCTGTGCATACAGCGCGATGGCGATGGCGTCGGTGATGTGACCCCCAGGATCGTCCCCAATGTCGGGCCACGGCATGGCCCTTGCGCGTAGCTGCCGCTCCATTGCCCTCCTCACCGTCGCTTTCCAAGCGCCCCCTGAATCGAAATACCACTCTTTGGCTTGACCAGTCAATCCCACCATCCCCTTGTGCCACTCTCTCGGCATGACCACTTCGACAAGGACTTGGCTACTCAGCGACGCGACCGCTCCCGTCAACATCAAGATGTTGCCTGTTTCGCGCGTATGAGCGCCATGCCACTCCCAGCCCTCGATAGCAATCATGTCTACCCCGAAGCGCCGCACAAGGCCATGCACGCGGCGGTTGAGCACTGAGCAGAGCTGGACAATATCCCCACGCTCAAAGGGCCACATCTCGGCCAGCAGGATCTTTTGCCCAAGCACTGCAATGCCGATATGCCGGCTTCCTGGATCACAACCGAGGACGATGAGCTTCTCATTTGACAATCCGCCCATTATCGCTGGCGCGCTCACTTGGCAACATTGGTCGTTGGCAAAGGGTATCTGCCGTACCAGTTCTCGCGTTGCTGCACAACCATGTTGAACACGGCGAGGCATCCCGAGATGTACTGCACGAGGATAAAGTCCGGCGTGTTCGACTCGTTCTCTTTACTGTATTTGTTGATGAGCGATTTGAGTTCCTTTTCAAATTCAAACATATCGTCCATTGCACCTCCTCCTTGTATGTAAGCCTCCTGGGCGCCCGTGAACAATGAGCCGCAGCGGAATCAAGTCATCGAGGAAACAGCGTTCCCACAGGCCAGCACCATATTCGGCATGGTCATGGAGGTCTTCGACGCGCGCCAAGCGCTTCAACATCTCCCAGAGAGGCAATCCACATGCAATCGGGCGCCCAGACTGTATCCTTGTACATATAGCCCGAAACTCACCCGTTGTAGATAACCATCGAACGCATCGCAGAAGCCATCTGTCCAGAGGCTCGGGATTCCAAGAGCTGCGAGTCCCTCATAGGGATCCGTGCCGAGCGGCACCGGCTGCTCTGCCAGCAAGAGGGCAGCCAACGGGCAGATCCAGCCAAACTCGTCCGCACGCCATTGCCGTTCTGACGAAATCCAAACCACGTGGAAGCTGCCAGGCATGATCTGCAATCCACAACGCCTGGCGTCCTTGATTGCCTCACGCAACTGTTCTTCGATCCGCGCCAGCCCTGCCATCAAGCCTCCCTGGGGATACCCGGCTTTGGCCGGGCGGTGAATCGGCATAGGTGGTCATGCGATGCATTGGGTGTGTGGGCCCCTTGCTTCTGCAGCATTGCCACTTCCGACTCCAAGCGCGCGATTTCACCGCGCAGATAGGCAATGCACCCTCGCGTGCGCACCGCTCCACTCCAGCTATGCCGCACTGGGCTGCCGCAGACGTCGCACGCTGGGGGATCCTGGACCTCCCCCGTAGCGGGGGAGGAGTAGCGTGGAGCGTCTTCGCTCATGCTATGAGCTGCCGTCTCTCTTGTTACTTGCGTGAACCGTGTCATGGCCTCATCCCGCGATGCGCCTTGAATAAGGCTGATGCCTGCTCATACCGTTCCCGCGCCCGCGTGAAGCCGACGTAGAACATGCGCGTCACCGCGTCGTACCCGGCCGCGCCGAATGTCAATCACGCCCTAAGCGGCACGTGCCGCGCCGTGGCCGGGCGGACCAGCAGCAGCGCGTCGCGGGCGCGGGTCATGGTTCGTAGACAATGAACCTGAACCCCTGCTCGCGGATGAGATCCGCCCAGCGGATCTCGAGGGAAACGACAAAGATAGGACCACTTTCACCATATTTCAAGACCATTCGACATGGAATTTCGTCGCCGGCGGGCACAGCACCAGCCGTTCCCGCGCCCGCGTGAAGCCGACGTAGAACATGCGCGTCACCGCGTCGCGCCCGGTTGTGCCCGTTTCCTCCTCTTCCATGCCGGACGGGCTCAGATCAGGAAATATCCACACTTCAGCCGCCTCGCCCCCTTTTGATGAATGAATCGTCCCAATGACGAGCTTAGGCGCCTCCCGTAGGGCCTTCCCCCCGAAGCGCCGCATGACGGCCAGCGGATACGCCAAGTGCTCCCTCGCGTTGGTAGCCGCGTGCGCCGCCAGCCACCCAACGTCGCCGGCCATGAGCGGCCCGAACGAGCCGGGGGCGATCCAGGACTCCAGCTCGTCCAGCGTCACCGTCTCCCCCATGAACCCCTCTGGCTGGTCCTTTCCCAGTACCTTGACGGCGGCCTTCGCCCCCTGAGTCAAGATCCCCTTGCTGCGCAACATGGGCAGCCAACACTGCACGTCGCGCCGCGTCCACATGGCGGCGGCCTCGCCCCAGACGGCGGGGAGCGGGCGCAAGAAAGCCAATAGGCGGTCAAGCAGGACCACCCGCCTCCGCTCGCCGTGCCGCAAGGGATTCCAGTCCCCCTGCTCAGGCCGGAGCGGGTTGTGGAACGGTACGCCGGCTTCCCGCAAGGCACGCTTGAGCCCCGCCAGCATGTACCCGCAGGAAGCCAGGAGCATGAACTTGTGCGGCGTCGGCGACCCGTCCCAACGATCATAGGCATGGAGTAGCCGCTCCACGATGGCGTCTGGGTTCTTCCAGGTCAACTCATCCATGGCGTGATCGATGCTCCCCTCCGCATCCCTGGGAATGTACGGCTTTGATTCGCGCCGCCGTAGCCGTGAAAGCCAGGCCGTCGCCCACTTATGAATCACCTTAGGCACGCGGTAGGACTGACGTAGTTGAATCTTGCGGTCATCAGGGATGGGCGGATCAAGGAAGGCGTTGGGATCGCATCCCTTGAAACTGTAAATACACTGATCATCATCACCGATGAGCACGAGGCGATCCATGTGCTGACCCCACCCACGCACCAATGCTAATTCACTCTTGGTGAAATCCTGGGCCTCATCGAAGAAGGCGATGCGAGGCGCGCCCGGTGCCGTCATCAGCGTCAAGCGCGCCTCGCTGATGAGATCCTGGAAGTCCATCAATGTATGCTCAACCTTCCAGGCGCACCAGCGTTTCCAGAAGGCGCGGGCCTCTAGTGACGGCCATGTGTCCTCGGGAAGCATCTTGGCACGACAGATGTTCACCTGCTGCAGGAGCCGCGTCCCATCAGAACCCCCGTCACTGAACGGATTGTCTAAGTCATCATTCCCCGACAGCACGATGGCGAACGTGGGGTACTCCTCGTTCCAATGCTTCAGCCACTTCGGCGTGTCAGCGATCCCGGGCCGCCCCAAAGCATGAAAGCACAGTGAATGCAGCGTCCCTACATGGTCCGGGGGGATGGGCAGGTCCCGGCCCGCCAGCTCCGCAGCTGACGCCCGGGCATATGACCCGGCCAGGACCTTATCAGTGCCATAGTGTTCAGCGGCACGGTAAATCTGCCGCTGCGTCCATGTGGTCTTCCCGGTCCCAGGCGGGCCGAAAACGCGCACCTCATTCTCGCACAGTTGCATGGGGACCCCCCTTCCATCTTTTTAGCTTTATAGCGTGAACAGGGTCCAGCTAAAAGACTTTTCCTACTATAGGGATATTTTAACGTTTATAGTTTTTGGCGTTCTCAGGTGATAATAGGGCCTTGTTTTAAACTGGCTAAAAAGCTAAAGAGATAAAAATATCTTTTGTTTCAAATAGATGCTCACTAAAAAAAATGCTTGATGTTGAAAAGTCCTAAAAGCTGGGATGGTCAATTCCGCCGGCTATCAATCATTGACACGAGCCTCATAACCGTCTCTGGGACCTCCCAAACCTGCCGGGTGGTCCATTGCCCAGACTCTGACCGTTGGAACCCTTTGACCATCGGCAGACACCCGACCTCGCGGAGCCACCTTCCGGCCTCTTGCGAGGTCGGGCGGTCTCCGTACACACGCGTGATCCACCGACGCCACGGTTCTCCGAAAATGATCACGGTGCCGTCCTTAATTAACGGTTTCTTCATCGTCCAGACATCCGGGTCATCCTCTAATGCAGTCGGTTGATGCGATTCCAGGTAATGCACCAGCATCGTCAGTGTGTGCCCGTGGTCCGTAGCATCCCCCCCAGTATCGATCTCCACGGCCACGTCCAGGATGATCTGCAGCCGCTTGTGCCAGATCGCCGTGCCGCCGGCGATATAGTCGCGCCCGGTCGCATCCGCCATGGCATCCAAGAACGTTTTTTGCGTGCGGAGCGCGCCGATCCTCCCGATGAGCACGTCACCCAATGCCGTCTCCAGCTTGTACACGCGTGGGGTCTGGTTAAATTTTACGATGCGCAGAATGGTGACGCCATACGTCTGCGACAGGTTTTTTAGCAGCGCGTCACGCTGCTCGTCCGTGATCGGTCCAGGATGGCCGTTCTGCGCTTCTCGCGTGAGGGAATAATCATCCATGGCCTCCTGCGCCCCTTCAGAAACATTTTGCTGGAAGGCGAACGCCAACGTCCGCGCGTAGTAATCGTGCCCGCGCTCAAACTTCAACGCTTCTTTATAGAGGACTCGATGAGCGATAAGGCTGTCTACGATTTCTTGCGTGGACCATCCAGTGCTGACGGCAATGCTCGCAAGCGACTCATCGTACCGTGATGCCGTGGCGTCGCCACTGGCCTGAAAATCCTTCCGTTTGTGCTCCCATGACAGCCGGAACTTGATGTTGACTTCCCGCAGCGCCTCGAACTTCAGGAACGGCGGGGTCGCCGCGGCATTAAGCACGAACGGCTCATGGGGATACTTTGTCATGAAGTCAGCGGGGCATTCCTGGCAGAGCTTCTCGGCAGAAATTGATGGTTCGCTTGCAATGTGTTCGACACCCTTAAACGTCTCCGCGTGCCATTGAGCGATCGCCTCATCCCGCTGCTCAACCGTCACTGGGGTGCCATCCACGTGCACGCCTGTGACGGTGAAGTAACGCCCCTCGGCGTAGGCTTCGATCAACCCGCGCTTGCGACCGGTATCGGGCCAGTGCGCGAAGCAGAGGATATGCACCCCACGCCCGGATGGGCTGATCTCCGTGTAGGAATTAATCCGTGTGACGATAGCCAAGGCCCAGGGAGCGAGCACGCCCGTATCCAGGTCACGCGCCTTATCGAGATCGATCCCCATGAGTCCATCACCGAACGTGATGCCGATCCCATCGACGACTCCTGACTGATAGTGGCTTATCGCTCTCTTGAAAGATGCCCAGGTCTTTTGATTCGTGCTTGATGCAGGCCCATCCGTCACAGCATTCACTGGGACTTTCGTCCACAATTTCTCTGGATTCGGCCCCTGTGTACGCTCATAGCGCCAGCAGACCCACCGGCGCAAGGACATTACCTCTTGTGGGATACCTTGTACAGATACAGGGAGGGGTGTTGGACGGGAACCGTCAGTTAATCTAGCCTGCGGCATACGGTTTCGCCTTTAACGGGTCTGAGATATGAAATCCCAAAGGGGCAACGATGCCCTTCCACGTGCGTCACAGGGAAGCGTCTAGTTGCGCAACCCTTGCCGGAGATCCTGGGGCAAGGCGTGTTTGTCCAGATACTCTTTCAAGGCGAGATAAAAAAGCTTCTCGAGCGTCATGGCCTGGCGGATGGCCGTCAGCCGGGCCGCGCTGTGCAGCCTGGCGGGCACTGCCCTCAACAAGACGCTCTTGGTATCGACGACGGCTGGCATGGTCTCACCCCCTCCCCCTCAAATCAGCGTGCTATGGAATATAAGGCATGTTATCACAGAAGTCAAGGGGAAATTTCGCCCCACATGGTAAGCGGCGATGGATCGAGCGGTTACAGTAGCTCCCCCTCTGTCTAGGGTCTTTCCACACCCACGGCCGCAGCGCCTCGGGCAGCAGCGCCGACGTGTTACAGTAGCTCCCCCTCTGTATAGGGTCTTTCCACACCCACAGCCGCAGCGCCTCAGGCAGCAGCGCCGACGTGTTACAGTAGCTCCCCCTCTGTCTAGGGTCTTTCCACGTAATAAAAACCCGGCGTTCGCGGGGGGTGACCCCACGTTACAGTAGCTCCCCCTCTGTATAGGGTCTTTCCACGATGGGGGGATGTTCCGATACTCGGTCCCAAAGCTCGTTACAGTAGCTCCCCCTCTGTATAGGGTCTTTCCACACCCCGATGAGCTGGTGGAGGAGCCATGCCCTACCTGGTTACAGTAGCTCCCCCTCTTGGCCCCACCAAACAACTCGCGGAGCCGCCGGACGTTACAGTAGCTCCCCCTCTGTAGAGGGTCTTTCCACTCCTCCCGCCAGGCGTCATAGAGCCCCTGGGCCTGGGGGTCGTTACAGTAGCTCCCCCTCTGTCTAGGGTCTTTCCACTCCTGCCGCGCGCAAAAAAAATGGCTGAGCCAGCTCGTTACAGTAGCTCCCCCTCTGTCTAGGGTCTTTCCACGGCCTTCGTTGGATGCAGTATCTAGCAAGGCGTTCGCTTTCGTGTTGCGAGCACCGCCCTTCTTTGCCCTGGGATTGAGGTGATCCGCCTCAGCGATCTTCTCGGAACGTATTGACTCCCCTGCACTTATTCAGCTTGCGAGCACCTCTGACCAATGTGCCATCACGGGAGCGCTCGCGTGCTCACGGTAGGGCCCCCGTCCCGAAGCCAGCACGCAGCGTTCTCATCAGTGTCACGGCCATGCTGACGCTCACAGAAGAGCACGATCTCGCCGGTTTGCGTCACCGGCGCGCCGCACTCCCAGCACGTCGCCGTGGTGCCAGCCGGATCGCGCCAGACGAGTTCCGTGCCGTACTTGGGTGCGATCAACCGCAGGCAGTGTCTCCAGTCTGAGAGCGACACGAGCTGCCGATGCTTGTTCGCTTCCCGCAGCACGGGGTCTTTCTCGTCAGAGTCGCGCGCGAGCTGCCGCAGATCTATGTCTTCGAGGCAAAGGCCCTGATAGCGCCGGCACATCTCATGTGCCTGTTGCAGATAGACGGCATGTCGTTCCCGGATCAGGTGGCCCCAGAGGCCGGCGATCTCCCGCCGGATCTCCGTATCGGCGTGCGCCCACTGGCGCAGCACGCCACCCCACGTGCGCCGTTGATCGGAGGTCAAGGCGCTATCAGTCTCAACCCTGGTGAGCCACGCGGAGAGCGCGCCTTGCCGGATCATCGGCAAGGCGCGGTGCCAGCCGGCGGGCACGTCATCGAGGTACTTCAGCGCGTCCTTGGCGCGCTCCAACGCCGCATCCCGGTCCGTCTGGCGCTCCTGGATGAACCGCCACCGCTCCCGCACGCGCTCGGGGAGATACAGCGCCTCGACAGACCCCGCCGTGTCGGCGAGGACGCCGATGCGAATGCCTTGATCGGTGACGCGCCAGTTCAGGTCGATCCCCGCGGTGGGCAGGTCCGGCCGCGGCTCGGGCGCGCTCGTCGGCGGCTCCTCGACCGTCAGTTGCAGGGACCACTCCCAGCGGGCCGGCACGGGGTGCCCCTTGTGCGCGCCGGCGGGTGCGACCTGCGTGCCGATCAGGCGCAGTTTCTTGAGGTAACTCCCCACGGCGGGCAAGCGATGCCAGGTCACCCAGAAATTCAGGTCGTCCCGACCGGCCACGCGAAAGCAGGCTTGGCGCTTGTACCCCGCCTGGTGGCGCACGCTTCCCGAGACGCCTGGATCTCTGAGCGTCTCGATGTCCGGGGCCGTGAAGGCGTAGCGCGTCGATGGCGTGAAGAGCTGCTCGATGGGCAACCCCCCGTCCATGAAGTGGTGCTGGAGGAGGATCTTGCGCAGCGGGCCGCGGCGCCTCGTGGGCGGGCGCGCCCGCCCGGCGTAGCACGCCTGCATGGCCTCACGTGTGGCATCGTGCAGGAGAAGCTTGTGCGCCCAGTAGATCGGCGCGGTCTGGATCGTCTCGTAGAGTTGACGTTGCAATGATTCACGCAACGCCTTGGCCTGCTCACGGATGTGCGGTCGATAGGTCTGGCGGGCCTCCTTCAGATGGAGACGGGTGTCCCGTACATGACCGCGCGCGTGTTGCCACGTGAGCGTCAGTGGCTCCAGTCCGGGCAGCCGACGCTTGCGCGCCCGTCCACGGGCGACCTTGACGGCACCTTTGGCCTCATCCATCGTGCGCATGGCCTCCTCCAGCGCCTGCTGCGCGGCTTGGACGGCGGGATTCTCCGTTTGGAGCGCGTCGTAGGCGGCGCGATTGGCCTCGCAGTGGACCACGCAGACGTTCCAGGTCTCCTGCATGCGCTGCGCCTCGTGCCAGACCGCTGGCGGCAGCCCGGCGCTGGCTAACGCCTCCAGGTCGTCTCGCGTCTCTGGCGTCAACCATTGCTGCGCCCATTGAGGATGAATCTTGTAGGCGTAGACCGTTACCGGCCAATCGGGCCGGCGGCGCCGGGATTGGCGATTCATGTGCGTCCTCCTCTCTACCACGCCCGCCACGTTGCAGTTACTCCCCCGCTGCCCCGGGCCTTGTGATGGGGGCGGGGGTATCACCCCCCGCCCCCCCGTGATCCTCCATCCTAGAACGGCAAGGGTTCCACGCTATCCACGTCCTCCTGGCTCACCGTCACCTGCTCCATGAGCGGGCGCAGCATGTCCAGCAAGGCGCGGAACCTGGCGATGTCCTGGTCATTCAGGACCCGCAGCATGCGCGCCTGGATGATCGCCGTCGGGAAGTTCCCGACGCGCTCGGCATGCAGCGCGAAGTCGGTCTCGACCATGAACGGCGAGCGGCCATTCCACGCCTGCGCCATGAAATACTTGCTGACCGTGAAGTCGTACTTGTTGCTCAGGCTGCTCGGCGGCACGATGAGGATGACCGGCCGCGCCTGTTCGGCGAGGAAGGTGAAGAGCAGGCGCGTTTCCCGGCATGCCTTGCCGTTCGAGTCGACCCGCGCCTGGTTGACCAACTTCATGCTGCCCCACTCGTTGTACGGGCAGCACCCGGGTTTGCCGGCCACGCCGCAGCGCCCGCCGGGGTCGCCGACGCCCTCGATCAGGTCATCACTGGAGCAGTCAGGCGGGTTGCCGCCGCCGGACTGGTCGTAGGGGATCTTCCACAGGCCGCGATTCGGCTTGATGTAGAGCACCACACCAGCCAGCTCTTTCAGGTTCCGCTCCCCCTCCAGGGTCGGCACGCGCCATGTCGTCCCGCCTCCCGTAGGGACCTTGATCCGATCGAACGAAAATTCATCGACTGGCCCGATGCCTTTCAGGGACTCGGCCACGGCTTGCGGCGAGGCCCGCAGAATGGGATAGCGCTCCACGAGGCTCAATGCTTCGGTGAGGCTCAATGCTTCGGTCGCAGAATGTTTATCGTTGCCGTTCGCTTTCTTGGCCATGCGCATCTCTCCTTGATCATAGATTGCTGGTTTCTGTGGCCTGGGTCGCCCCAGGATCGACGATCACCCTTCACCCTATATCTTTGCCTTCACCCCTCCTTTCTCGCGCGCCTGCGTGCCATCCTGCGCCTTCTCCGGCGACGTTACGGTAGATCGCCGCACCCGTGCGCCGTTCACGGCTGAAATGACCAATCTGAGGTCAATCTCCTCAACGACCTGCTCGTAGAGTTTTTGTGCCGTGATTCCGTCCGCTCCTGTCCCGATTTGGGTGATCTCAATCTTGAAGCTCATCTGTTCTCCCCCATTCCTTCCTTGTCATCGATAGACCATTTAACTGTTACCCGCCCAACAGGGGTGATGTTCTCGATCATGGCCGTGAAGCAGCCACTCTGATAAAAATCGACATGGATTTCATGGTGCCATTTTTCAACGATCTTCTCACACCACACATGATGCCCGTTGGGGTACACATCATGCGTTCCGCCGCCGTCGAACGCGACCTAGGTCAACGATGGGTACTCCTCCTATGGCACATCTTCCGTGAACCCCATCATTACCGGATTGTCCAATGATGCCTTACTTGATTCAGCTCCTTTGTCGCTCCCCCCTTTCCTCGGACCGCGTCTCTTGCTCCCTGCCACATTCGACCGTAGGTCGAACATCTCGGAAATCTTGATGACACCTGTGAGGTCATCCGGCAACACGGGAGCGCCCGTCTCGTCTGCTTCCTGCTCACGTATCCAAGCGCTGAGTGTCTGGCCGTTCACCTGGCGCTTGAGCATCCAGCCGATCCCGGCGGCCTCGAAGGCCGCCGCCAGGCGGTCAGGGTCGCTATGGTTGGCTCTGGCCCAGAGGTCCCTCCGAAGATACACGACCAGCCCGTTTAGCGTGACGTTCTGAATCCCATCGCAGGCAAACATGTTGATCAATCCCGGCTTGAGCGCCGCGATGCGCTCCTCCACGGCCTTGAGCCGCGTCTCCAGCTCCCGTCGCGCCGTCTCCAGGGCGGCAAACTCTTTCAGGCGTGTCGTGTCCATGTCAGGCATCCCTTTCTTCCAGCACGAGACATATCTCCGATCCATCCACGTACATGCTATCCCCTAAGTAGGTCTTATTGGGCTCCATCACGTTCTCCTGTTCTATATCCCTCCAACACCGACGCCACCACGTCGCGGCGCGCCCGGCGGGCGCTGTACATGTGCTCATCCACCGTGCCCCGCATGACTAGGTGGATGTGCGTCGCCGGCTGCGTTTGCCGATGCGAGTTGAGCCGGGACATGGCCTGCTCGAAATCCCCGAGGGACCACGTGAGGCTATAGAAAATTCCATACTTGCTCCGACTCAGATCGATGCCGACGCCTCCGGCTTGCTCTTGCACGGCCAGCACGTCAGCCTCGCCCGCTTGCCATGCGGCCAATTCCTTCCGTCGACCGGAAAGTTCCAGACTTGTCCGGCCCGTCTTCTTCGCCACGGCATGAATGGCGTCCAGATCATGGTGGAACCGGCTGAACACCACCAGCGGTTCGTGCGGCGCAAAGTCCTCAAACACGTCCGTCAGCAGCTGAGTCTTGCCGTCATCTACGGGCACGTCGCATGCATCTCCCCCGGGGGTATCCGGATCGAGTCGCACGTAGCCACTCGTGCACTGTTGTAACCGGATAAGCCGCGTCATGGCATTTACCGCCGTCACGATCCCCCCCCGCACATCGGCCTTGAATTGCCGCTCCAGATCATCATATACGCGGCGTCCCTCACGTCCTAAGCTTCCTCGCCGTTCCAGGGAAATATCAGCCGGGATATGCGGGAACACATCGCGCAGCTTGACTTGGTACGCGATCGACGTGAACCGCCTATGGAACTCGACGGTGAGCGCGGGATCGAAATACGGGTTGGGATGTCCGTCATCCAGGCGCTCCTGAATGCGGAGCGTCACCACTTGGTGGTTCCCATACCCGCCCATCACGGCGTAGCGCGACCGGACCGCGACCCAGGACGGGCCGAAAATGGTTGGGTCGAGGAACGTGTACTGACCGAACAGGTCCAGGGGCGAGTGGGGCATCGGTGTCCCGGTCAATCCCAGGCGGTGCGCGGCCGTGCGCCCAAGGGCGCGCATGAACTTCGACGTGATCCCCTTCGGGCCCGGTGGGGCTTTGCACCGGTGCAACTCATCTCCCACGACTAGATCCCAGTCACGCCCCAGCGCCCACGAGGCGAACAGCTCGCAACGCGCCGCCTCGTAATTCATGATCACGACGCCGGGGATCCCCATCGCGTGGGCCGCCTTCATGGCTCGTTCGGCGGCATCCGTCCGCGCCCGGACCGACCCGTCCACGAGCGCCGCGACGTGGACGGGAACCGGACAATGCTCGGCGAACTCCCCAGGCCAGACATCCACGACAGAGCGCGGGCACAGGATCAACGTCCGCCGGTGCCCCCGGTTGGCGATCAGCAGAATCGCCACGGCGCTCTTGCCCGTCCGCATGTCCATGGCCAACATCGTCGCCGTCAACGGGTGGGCGAACCAAAAGGCCGCGACCTGGTGTGGCCATGGCGGGGTTTTCGTCAACGGGATCGGCGGCAGGTCATTTACATTGATCGCCTTGGCTCGAGCCGCCGTTGCCAGCCCGTCCTCGAACGCCTTGGCCAGCGCCGCGGCGCCCTCGTCCAACGTCACCGGCACGCTGTCGAAGGCGCGCAGCAGCGCCACTGCGATCTCCGGATGGGAGGGATATTCCCACTGTTTCAGCGCTGGGTTCCAGCGCGCCCCCGGCACGCCCTTGCAGCGCAGGTGGTGCTCGTAGGCGGAGGCGACGCGGAGGGTGGAGCCGTCGAGGGTGATGCGGGTGGTCATGGCCGGCCCCTCCGGCGAACGCGCGCGGTCCAGGCCTGGGTGCCTCCGTCGATGAATAGGCGCAGCCCGCACCAGATCCACAAGACGAGCGCCAAGCCACAGATGATCGAAGGGATATCATGGACGGTCATCGCGGGCGCCTCCGGTTCTGGACTAGGCGCTGGAGGATATGCCAACCGAGCCAACAAACAATCGCTACGCCTAGCACGATGGGGATCACTTCGAAAAGAATGGTGGTACGGGTCATGATAGATTGGCCCCTCGCTCGGCTAGCTGTTCAGCCAAGCGTTCGGTTTCGGCCTTTACCTCGGCCAGCGTCCAGGTGTGTTCCTGGAGCCGATGGAATCTTTGTGGCAGGCCGTAGAGGTCTCGCATGAATATCAGTTGTGGCACGGCATCGCCTGCATGCGCGGTGTCGAAACCGACCCATCGCCCGTCCTTCACGCGGCAACCAAACGTGAGCTCGCCGTGCACGTCCACGTAATCAATGAGATCGTTGTACAGGCGCGCCGCGTCTGGATGCTCAGGCGGGACCTTCACGTAGCCGTTCAGGGTGCCTAATGGTGAGCGGAGGACCAGGCAATCCAATCCGTGAGCGGTCCATCGCTCGCATGGCTCGCCTGGTAATGGCCATTCAATGACCGAGTCGAGTGCTTCCCTGCGACGTTTCTCGTACCAGGTTTGATAATCTTGCTCGTCCATTATCTATCGCATCCCCCACGTTTCAGGGCACTCCCATACATGGAACACCCGACTATCCGGCCATAGCCCCGGCACGCCTGTCACGTAGTCTTCTTCGCGGGGTAACATCATCATGCAATCAATGCTCATCGGGAAGAACGCTGCTCGCACCGCCTTGATCTCCCGCCAGTCGGGGTCGCGCTTGCGGTAGGAGAGCGATACGTGGCGCAGTAATCCGTGCCGCGTGCGCTCATCGCAGGCGATGACGCGCAGGCCGCCCCGGCTGAGCCACGTGGCGCCGTCCACCGTTAGGCGACCCTCAGGGCCGCCTGGGGCGAAGGCCATGTGATAGTACAGCCAGAGGCCACTGTCCAGGCGCACATCGACGTGCGGCAATGGAGGGAGGGAATTGATGTTCACGCAATCACCCGCCGCGCCAGCGGCATCCCGTTCAAATCCCGCTGCGCTCTGATATAGTAATGTGTTCCCGGGCCGAGGGTAGTCAGGAGCGTTTCCAGGCACGGGCGCACCCGCTCATCAACGACGCGGTCGGCGAAATCACTTTCGGCGTCACCGGCATATCGCGGGGTGCTATCCTCTGAGAGCGCTGGAATGGTCAATTCGACGTCGATTTGCCATGTCATGGGTTCCTCCTCTTGTCTCCTAAAAGTTTGGGCAGGAGACCCCTCGCTTCAGCGGGGGGAGGAATGCCTGCCTGTTGACATGCACCGCAAGATGTGTTACCATACAATGTATGGAACGCAAACAATCCACCAGCTTACGCTTAAGCCCTGAAGCGAAACGTCTGCTCACCGCTTTCGCTAAGAGCCTTGAGATCACGCAGACGGCGGCTCTTGAAATCGCCATTCGAGAAACGGCCAAGCGAAGAGGTGTGCGGTAATGTCGATGCTCACCTTCCGCTACCGGGTTAAAGATGCGACCAGCGGCAAACATTTGCAGCGCATGGCCTGGGCCGTGACCTATGTGTGGAATTACTGCCAAGAAGTGAGCCTGCTGGCGTTGCAGCGTGAGAAGAAATTCCTGACAGCCTTCGACCTGATCAATCTTTGCGCTGGAGCTTCTGAAGACCTGGGCATCTCCAGTGAAACCATCGCTGAAGTCTGCCGGGAATACGTCACTAGACACCGACAGTTCAAAAAGCGTCGGCTCAAGTGGAGGTCCCGCAAGAAATCCCTCGGCTGGATTCCCCTCAAGATGCGCTTTCTGAAGATTGACGGAGATGGTATCCGCTATCAGAAGCGATGGTTCCGCTTCTGGAATTCTCGCCCCACTGAAGGCACGCCGAAAACGGGAAGCTTCAGCTAGGATGCCCGCGGGCGCTGGTATCTCAACATCCAGTGCGAGGTTGACGATCCTGGTGTGCCGGTCGGTACGGCGGAGATTGGCATCGACCTCGGTCTGCTTAACCAGGCCACCTGCTCCGATCAAGATGAGCCGAACCGGAGAGACAACCTCACAGGCCGCTACGCGGAGCCTCTGGCTCAGGCACAGCGCGCCCGCAAGGCGAAGCGGGTCAAGGCGATTCACGCGAAGATCGCGAATAGTCGGAAGAATTGGACGCATAAACTCAGTACCGCCATTGTTTTGCGAGCACTTTTGATCGTGGTCGGCAATGTTTCGAGTGCGAAGCTGGCAAAGACTCGCTTCGCCAAATCCGTCTATGACGCATCGTGGTCCGACTTCAAGGCACAGCTTGTCTACAAAGCCATCAGGCTTGGCGTGCGCTATGTCGAAGTCAACGAAGCCTGGTCGAGTATCACTTGCGCGGACTGCGGCGCTCGCTCCGGTCCGCGTGGACTGAGGGCACTCGGCGTAAGGGTATGGCAGTGTTCGCATTGTGGTGTGATTCATGACCGCGATTCCAACGCTGCGCAAAACATACTCCGCCTCGGACGTGAGGCGCTGCTCAGGAATCCCCCGACTTAAGTCGTGGGAGTACGTCAATTCCGCGGTCATGTCATCACCTCCCGCGCCCGCGCCACCGCGGCGTCGAGGGCGGAAAACTCCTCCACGGTCACGTCCCACTTGCTGGGTTTGCGGCCGAGGTACCCAGGCTCGCGCCCGTCAGGGCTGAGGATCAAGATCTCCCCGACGTGAAAGACGGGGACTTGCAAATGAAACACCAATAGTGCCAGGGGCTTCTCGTCATACACATTGAACGGCTTCGCGCCGGGCGCTTGGGAGTCGAACCAGATGTCCTTGTCAAGCGCGCAGGCATGATTCCCTGGGAATGCTCCGACGCGGGTGACGACGGCGAAGTGGTAGGATCGCGTGTTCTTCCTCTTAGATGGGTTCATAGGCCTCCCAGGCGTCAAGCGGATCGAACCCCTCCGGCATCCCCGCAGTTCGGGCACTCGTGGACGTGTTGATAGGCTGGTATAACATATCCTATAATATAATACCTTAATGGCACTTGTCAAGGGGTTTCTGGGATAGTTGCGCGCCATCATGATTTTTTCTTGCGCTTACTCCCCGGCCGCCGCCCGCCGCAACGCCTGGAGCGCGGCGCGCTCGATCTGGTGCACGCGCGCGCCGGAGATGCCGTAGCGCTCTCCTAGCACTCGTAGACTGGCGTGGACGCCGTTGCCGGAGGCGCGCGCCTCGGCGATGGCCCGCGTGCGCGGTGGCAGGCGATCGCCAAAGAGCGCCAGCAACGCGGTCAGCTCGCCATGGTCACGTCCACGGCGTCGAGGGACGTCCCACAGGTAGTTGTGGCACGCCGGGCAGACACGCGGGCGCCGGGGCGTGCGCGGCCACCAGGGGCCGTGCCCGCAGCGAAGACAGGTGCAGTCTCGTAGGACCGTCACGATGCGGCCTCCTGGGAAAGGAAGAGAATGACGCCCAGCGCGTCGCTGGCGTCCCTACCAGTATGCCGTGTTAAGGGGGCCGCGTCAAGGGGTGTGCTGCTTCTTGGCGTTAACTCCAGGAGCGGTAGGCGCCGTCGCATGTCCGTCTCCGGCAGGGCCGGGCTCTCCACCGTCAGGGACACCGTGTCGGTCTCGGCGTCGTAGGCGAGGTGCACCAGGCGGGCGCCCTCCGGCAGCCCGCTGGCCATGGAGCGCAGCAGGGCCAGGAGGCCCCGCCCGCCGATCTGGGTCTTGGCGAGTCGTCCGCGCATATCACTCTCCTCCCTCGCGTACCAATCATTCCCTTCAAAGAGGGGGCGTGGTGTTCAAGAGCATATCCACTGCCGCGTCGATTTCCGTCGGGCTCATGCCGGAGAGATCACGCAGTGCCGGTGCGTCCTCAGTGAAGAATCCCCCGCCGATGAATCCGTCGGGTGGCATTTGTTCTGCGAACAGCTGTTCCCACATCTCCCGGCGCTGCTCGGCGGTCAATGGGACGTTTTCCCACACGTACGTGTACTGGCCGGTTATAAAACAGACGTGCCGCCGCGCCGGGTCCTCGCAGCGGAAACCGCCGTAGAGCCGGTCCCTGATCAGCGAGAGGTCGCCCTTGACGACGAGGTCCTTGACGATGAGGCCGATCTGGAAGGTCTTGGCGATCTTCCGCAGGGCCGTTTCTTCGTCGGCGCTTACGGGTACGCACCACCACTCGTTCAGGAGCTTCCATGACAGTTGCACGATGGTGTCAGGATGCAGGTCGTGCGCGCTCATGACGTCCCCCCTTGTCTCGTGATGTTCGTTTCCGGTCGCGCCTGTCTTGCAGCCGCGCCACGGCCTCGCAGAGGAGGCCCATGCCCGCGGCGCCAGCGATGAGGATCAGTACCTCGATCATGCGTGATCCTCCCTTGTTGGAATACCCGCGATCTTGGTTTCAATTCCACACATGGCCGGCTCGCTGGTTTGCCGGTAGAGTTCCACATGGTATTTCCCGGACCCGGGGATGAACGAGGTGTGCAACAGCAGCATGTACAGGCCGTTCGTGAAAGTCGTGAAGATGTCGTTGCCGTCACGGAAGCTATGCAAGCTGTTGTATCCAAGGTCGTGAAGCGCCGCCATCAGTTGGTCATACGGATATGCCGGCATGGGTGTCCTCCTCTCTACGACGACTTCCTCAACCTGGCCGCAAAGGGCTCGATCCTCATCGAAACGTTACTTACGAAACAACGATTAAAAAAAGTATCGATGTTTGATTGATGAAAACTTCCCGATGTAGTAGTGGGCGCCGACGCCTAGTGTGCTCAGCAATGTTTCAAGGGCTGGGCGCAGGCGTTCATCAATGACGCTGTTGCCACAATCCACCTCGGTGTCACCTGAGACGTGTACCGTGAGTTCTCCTGGTAAGACCGGAAAGATCAGCTCGACATCGACTTTCCAATGTCGTTCGTTCATGATTCGTCCTCCTGCCATGTGATCGTTGCCAATGGCGTTTTTGCCTCCTTGATGGCCATCGCCTTCGTGTACCAACGATTGCCATGCAGCTCGTCTATGCCGTGGAGCCGTTCGATTAAGAACGTTGTCCTCTCCCCCGCGCTCACGAGGGACAGGCGGCTTTTCGTCTCATCCGGCGCCCATGGGAAGAGGCGCCTGACCACAACCTCATTCGAGTGTTTTGATGTGCGCCTGGAGCTTCCACCGTTCCTGGCGCGCCCGCGCGCGACTCGTGAATTGTTGGATTGTTTCGTTGTCTATCTTAGATGCCTTTCTGGGGGCTGGAGCCCCAGATGATGTTTCGACCGTACCCCGCGTGGGGGCCTTTACTCACCGATGATGCGACGCTCGGAATAGTTCAAAACCTGTCTACCTACGGGTTGGCGATCAGATATCCTGCTGCGGCTGCAGCGGCAATCGCTGCGATCTGTGAGGGGTTCCGCCTAGCCCTGATCTGCTCATCGCTTTCGTAGAGCCCCAGCAAATCAGGCTGGTATGTATAGTGCACAAACATCTCTAGCCCTGTAGCTGCTAACTCGGCCGGGCCGCACAGCTGACCGCCGATGAGCAGGACGGGGATGCCGTAGGAGCTTGCGGGATGCTCATCTGTGAGGATGCCTGTGGTGTCGTCCAGCGTAGCAAACAGATCCACGATGCTGGGTCGTAGTGTGATAGCGATTTTCATCGGTCTCTCCCAGCTCCGCGTGGGAGCTAATGTCCACAATCACATCCTTTCCGTGCGTTTGCAGATGGGACACGTTCCTACCGTCTTTTCTAGCGCCATGCTCTCTCCTCCTTCCTGCCTCCATGGAGGCTGTTAGATGGCACGGGCATGGTCGGCAGCGCATCCCACAAGGCTTGTGTTGCCCCTGTACTGACCATGCCCTGGCCATACTACTGCGCGGCGATATCACGTATCGTGTGCATCGTTCCCTCCTCTGCCCCGCGTGTGGGCTCAGGTCGTCAGGCAAGACCAGGGGAATGCCACTTGTTTGGCAATGTCTCGATCCATTACGAACAGGTTGTTTGAGTTGTAGCGGATCGCGTTGTAGGCCGCTTCAAACTGTTCGAAGTCGGCCTCATTGGCTACTGTAAAGTCTCCTGTTGGCCGCGCAGGGAGCACGTAGTAATGTCGTCGTCCATGGCCCGGTAGGCTGGCTGGGCCGCCTTCTGGCGCCTGCACTTCGAGAATGCAGGGCCGGCCTTCATAATCAAGATCACTGAATTCGCAACCACTAGGCCCATAGCTCGGATCGTTCGTAATTTTCACTTGCAGGTGTCCTTCCTCCTGCCCCTACGTGGGGGCTTAGGCTTCCCTGAGCAGGCTCAGAGCCTGTTTGGTAATATCACTCGCGGACTCGGCGATGATGATATCCGCATCAGTGTCATATTGGCCTTCGGCCGTCGGCCCTTCGACAACCCACACGCGGAGGGCCACGAGCCCCTCTGCGTCGTATTGCTCTTCGCTGGCTCCCTCCACGGCCAGCTCAATTGAGCGTTTGACGTACCCGATGGCCACCAGGCGGGGCCACCCGCGCTCTGCCCAGTCTTGCACATCGTCTACCTCGATGCAGCAGACGCCGTCCAAGTGCGCGGCTGGGCGGTCTGACTCCCAACCAGATACGCTGTGATCGCCGACTGGGTTCTTTGCTGCGATTCTGATATACATGCTTTTCTTCTCCTCGCCCTGACAGGCTAGTGTGTCGATGGTCAGCCTGGAGATTTCCAGAGCGTGCAGATAAAACGTTCCGTGTCCATCGTTCTCCCTCCCTATCCCCGTTGGGGCTTAGACGATCCGCTCTGTTTGTGAGAGCAAGTCTTTGAGGTATTTATTGCTTGTTCTGTCCGCCGTGGGCACAAATGGGTATCGAAACAGGACCCACCCATTTGGCCCGATGTTGAAGTATGTTGTGTCCCCTGGGAGAGACGGGTGGCGAAGTTCAGGAAAAGGCCCTCCGTCGATGGTAGTCGTTAGCGACGGATACTCGAGCGATGGGCACCCCGTAAGCCCAAACGCGCGCTTGTCATACCAAACCCAAGCATTAAGCACTTCTGTCCTCGTTATTGTCCTAAACGCGCAATGTTTCTGAAGCGTGTCCAGCTGTTCTAGGGATTGCCGTACTTCTTCTTGTATAACGTAGGTGAAGGATTCGAGCGTGATCAGTTCTTTTTGCATAGGTTTTCTCCTGCCCCCGCGGGGGCCTAGCGATACCCTCTCCGCCGCCAGCCAAGCGGTTTCGTACTCAACAGGTTTCCTCCCTCCCTGCCCCGCGTGAGGCCTAATGCCTCCAATCAGACCATTCGACGCCACACAGGATCTCCTTCATGATTTCCTGGATGAATTTTGGCGCGCTCGACGGACTATGGCGCGTCACGCACAGGTGGCCAGGCTGGTGCCAGGGCTTTCCTATCCGTTGCATGGAAGCCACACAGAGGTCTGGATAGCGCACCCCGATACAGTACGAGGCTCGGATGATGCCCTCAGCGCAAAAATATAGATGCTCGTGTTTCCCCCCAGCGAGGGGTACGCGATAAATCTCTGTGCATCTTTCCATATTCCCTCCATGCCCCGCGTGCTGTCTTCGTGATGATTGCACTCATTCCCAGCCCCGTGTTTGTCGTGACTCCGATTATCATCTCTACCCTCCTCTTTAACGTTTAAGACACTTCCCGCACATCTTTTCTCCCTGCTTTGTCGTGTAGACTCTGATCCCCTGACGCTTACAGCGTGGGCAAGTGGCGTTGTCTGCTGTTTCGAGTGCCATGTGGTTCCCTCCCTATCCCCGTTGGGGGCTTAGCGATACCCTCTCCGCCGCAGCTCCGCCCGGTAGCGGAGGACCTGGACGCCATCATACCACACCACGCGCGCCAGCCAGGCGCCGTCGACGGCGTAGGTGATCCGCATGCCGGACCGGTCGTGGGTCCGGGTGAAGACCATGTCGTGCTGCCGCCCGCGCTCGTCGAGGCGACGCAACCCGTAGGCTTTATGAGTTTTCCCTGCGATGAGGCACGTCACGGTGATCATGGGACACTCCTTTGGGCTCAACGCTCAGGGCCGTCATCCGCGATGCCTACCGGCCTCCACTCCTGCCGATGCCTACCGCGTCGAGCCCTGGGGCGTTTCATCAGCACCGACGATGCCTAGTAGTGGCGCACGGCTTGACCCGTGGTGATCTACTGCCTATCGTTTTGTGCTTAGTTGTCCATGACCGGGCTCACCGCCCAGTCGGTTCCGGGGGCCATCCCCGTGATGCGTGCCGGGGGGATGGCCCGCGTGCAGTACCAGAGCCCTGTCTGGTACCGGGTCAGCCAGCTGCGGGGCACCGTGACCTCCAGCACCACTAGCCCGTCTAGCGCTGCGCCCTTGCGCTGCTGGGTGTGCAGCAGGGCCCACGGGGTCTTGGCTGGGCTATGGAGCCAGCACCCCTTGATCTTGCCCACCGCCAGGTCGGGGCGGAGGCCCCGGGCCATGATGCTCTGGAGATTGCTGACGGGTGTGGCGTGCCGGAGTCTCATCATTACAGCCTCTCGATTTTGACCGGTGGCAGCTCATGCGCCCCGGCGTTCAGCACCGTCACCAGGCTTATCTTTACGAGCCCGACGGTGGTTATTTGCGGTCCGAGGGACGCTGTGATGACCAGGAACCCTGCCTTGCGGAGTTCCTGCGCCCGTCGCTTGGCGTCGCCACTCGCTGTTTCGTACTTTTCCTGTGTCCAGGTTGTGGTGCCCGTCTGCCCGTAGCATTTGATCTCTCTCATCGTGTTTCCCCCTTTCTTGATATTATAATATAATACCTTAATACGGATTGTCAAGGGGTATTTGGCGAGATATGAAAATATTTTCTGTCTACGGAAGTGCTTGTGTTTATTGTTCTAACGAGATTTCTAGGGCGGGCACTGATCTGGCGCCGTCTGGTGAATGGTCTGGTTGCGTGCGCGCTCAGCGCCGCAGGGTAAGCGTTGGGAGCAAGATGGTCTAGGCGGCGTCGAGGGCCTTGTCCATGAGGGCCTCCGGCGGGGGATATCTGTGCGTTCATGCTGTTCTCTCCTTCCCTGGAAAGGGTCAAAGGGGGCCCTGAAAGGCCTCCGGGGCCGTGCCACGCCTTGCGTAGCGAAGCCTTGCCGTGCCTTGTGCATTGCAGGATAGTATGGGAGGGGGGGATAGCGTTGACATCGTGCCCATGATATGATAGAGATACAGGGAAGGGGCTCTGTTCTTCTATGCAACCTCTTGACTTTACGTGCTTTAAGGGGGGAGCATGCGGCTGCACATATTCGGGAATTTCATCCTGTCGCAGGTCCTGATTGTGCATAGCGCCCGGCTCGTCCAGCAGTAGCATGAATCTATGAAGGAGGTATGACGTGGGGCGTCCGACGCTGCTTACCCCGGAAATCCGTGATGCTATCGCTCGCGCTGTCAGTCTCGGGATCTCGTTCACGGCGGCCTGCGAGCTGGCGGACGTGGACCATTCGACGGGATCTGACTGGCTGGCGCGGGGCGAGGGCCGGAAAGAGGACCGCCCGGCGCTGCCGGAGTTCGTCGCCTTTGCAACGGCCATCCGAAAAGCCCAGGCTCAAGACGAGGCGCGGCGCGTGGCGCGCATCGAGCAGGCAGGGCGGGGCGGGGCGGTGGTGTACGAGCGCACCTATCAGAAGCCGGACCGCGTCGTACGTAAACAGGATGGAAGCATGATCGAGGAGAAAGGCGAGCGCACGACGGAGGTGCGGTATAGCGAGCCGCAGTGGACGGCGGACATGACGCATCTGGAACGGCGTTACCCGAAGACCTGGGCGCGCCGGGAGCGCATGGAGGTCACGGGGGAGGGGGGCGGCCCCGTCGAGTTCATCCTGGGCCTGCGCCAGGCGTGGGAACGCCAGCAGGCGCGGCTGGTGGGGGATGGGCAGGCGGCGCTCGACAGCCACGAGGCCTCCGAGAATGAAGCGCGTGCGGGAGGGACGGATGGTGCGGGTGAAAACCGCCCTATCGTATTAGGGGGGAACGATGGCAAAGGCAGCGGGCAAGGGGAAGAGAACGGTTCAGTCATCTAAAGCCGCCGGCAGTCCGTGGCGGGACCGTATCGTCGAGCTGCGGCGTCTGAAGCCGTCTGAGATCGACGACCATCCGCACCAGTGGCGCATGCACCCGCCGGCGCAAGTGGAGGCCATGCGCGGCATGCTCAAGGAGGTCGGCATCGCCGACGTGCTGCTGACGTGGCCCTCGGAGCGGACTGGGCGGCTGACGGCCTTCGACGGGCACCTGCGCAAGTCGCTGCACCCCGACGTGCCGTGGCCGACGGTCGTTACCAACCTGACGGACGCGGAGGCTGACCTGATGCTGGCAAGCCTCGACCCGTTGGGAGCGATGGCTACCGCCGACGCGGCGAAGCTCGACGCGCTCCTGCGCGAGGTGGCCACGGGGGACGCGGCGCTGCAGGCGATGCTCAGTTCTCTCGCGGCATCGGCAGGGATGCTTTTAACAGATGTCCTCGATCCTGGGACTGACCAGGTATCAGGGACTTCTGGGGAGCCCGACGGTGTCGAACGGCAGACCTTAGCTGAGCGCTTTCTCGTCCCACCCTTTTCTGTGCTAGATGCCCGGCAAGGCTACTGGCAGGAACGTAAGCGGGCTTGGTTGGCCTTGGGGATTCAGAGTGAGTTGGGGCGAGGGGGGGCACCTGGGTTGAATCCCCGGACACCGGTAGCCCTTGTGACAGACAAGTCCTCTATAAGGGGGGGGGGCAAGCCCAGGCAGGAGCCCGCGCCCGGCGATGAAGCTTGTTGATCGGCATACTGTGCGGGGCGATGGACTGGGAAAGCCGCTACATGGCCAAGTCTAACGCGATTCCAGGGGGGGGCGATGGCCCGCCTCGAAGATCGGCCCAGATGGGACATTTGCACGGGCAGATTTACATATGAAGCCAAAGAATTTGACGTGGGTACAGGGGAATAGAGACCACACAAAAATAGATGAAACCAGCCGCAAGATTCTTGCGGCTGGTCGAAAGCCTGATGCCGCTGCCGCATTCAAAGCGCAGGGCCGTCTGACGGCCCTGCAAAAGACGGGTTCAAGCCACCTGGCTCCAGGGGGTGGGGGCGGGGGTGCATGGCTCAGTGAGCCGGAAACATCCTCATCAAGCAAGTACCACGCCCTCGGTGCCAATGTCTTTGGCACCGAGGGCAATATCGCGGGTGAGCAAACTGGTACCAGCATCTTCGATCCAGTGCTGTGCGAGCTGGCTTACCGGTGGTTCTGTCCGCCGGGAGGGCGGGTGCTCGACCCTTTTGCGGGGGGGAGCGTGCGCGGCATCGTCGCAGCGGTGCTGGGGTATGACTATACGGGAGTTGACTTGCGCCCGGAGCAGGTGGCGGCGAATAACGTGCAGGCCGCGCGTATTTGCCCTGACCACCCCCCCCAGTGGATCATCGGCGATAGCCGCGAGCTACAAAGCTTAGTGACAGGCCAGTTTGATTTCGTGTTTTCCTGCCCCCCGTATTTTAACTTAGAGCAATACAGCGATGACCCTCGAGACTTGAGTAATGCAGGGGAGTATAGCACGTTCATGCATGATTACCGGAGGATTATTGCTCAAACGGTCAGTATGCTGCGAGAGCATCGCTTTACCGTCTTCGTCGTAGGGGATCTGCGCGACCGTGCTGGATTTTATCGCAACTTCGTGAGCGATACGATTGCTGCGTTTCACGATGCCGGGGCGTATCTGTGGAATGATGCGGTGCTTATTACCGTCATCGGGAGCTTGGCGATTCGTGTGGGGAGAGGCTTCGTTGGGTCCCGCAAGCTAGGCAAGACGCACCAAAATGTGCTAGTCTTTTGTAAAGGCGATCCTCGCCAGGCGACAGCAACGTGTGGGCCGGTTGAAATCTGGGACATCGCGCCGCATGAGCTGGAAGACGGGAATGGTGCACAGTTTCCCAGAAGTGAAACCGTTTCCGTAAAAGTTTCTGCGGCCATGGCACGACTGTCATTTAACGGGTGTGAGCCTGAGTATATTCGGACGACGTGCCATGCGCATTGTTGTGAGAGTAGCACTCACCCCAGCGGAGTCTTCATCGCTATTCGTATGGAAGAGGAATTACCGCTGATTTCACGCGGTGCTGTGATCCAAGAGGGCATGCTTCAACCAGATTCTGCAACGCGGAAGTGCCCGTTTAAGAATTCTGACACGTCCCTTTGTATGCTTCATGGAACGGCCGACAAGCCGTTAGGGTGTATCGCATCGCCGTTTACGCTTACCAGCCGTGATACGTTGATCGTTCGGAACCGCTATAAGCTTCTGAAATGCTACAATGATGGGCGAAAACTTCCGGCCTATCGCGCGTTTTTTAGTTCATTGGTCCGCTTGTTTGGAGAGGGAGAAGCGCGAAGAATTGCCGAACACTTTGACGCTGGTGGGGGAGATGTTATCGCGAGCATTCAGGCAGATGCCTATTATGGGCTACAAGAGCTTGATACTCACCGAGCGGCAACTTCCGGCAAGGGATGACGCCCGCGGATGGTCACTTCCATAAGCCGGCATCGTTCCCCGGGCAAGAAATGCTGGATTGCTTCCTCGGGAGTGGAAAATTGCCGCTGGATGTCGCGCCAAGCACAGATAATTTCGTCGTACCATTGCACTTTGTAGTAGGGATCAAAGCGCACGCTGGCTTTCGTGCGTTTCATGAGGGCTCCTTTCCTATCGTGATGTTCGCTGAATCGTTTGGTACTCTTTAATATATTGCTTTAGGGAAATATGTCAAGAGCCATTTTGACTGCATCCATGCCCCGTGACGAGGCGGCTTGGGGCCGCTGGCTCGTCGAGACTTACGTCCGTGACCCCGTGAGCTTTGCCCGCGACATGCTGACAGGGCTGCTGTCCTACGCCGGCAAGCCGGAGCCTGACCCGTGGTCCTGCGACGTGCTGGAGGCGCTCATCGAGCACCGCATGGTCGCTGTGAAGTCGCCCCACGGCGTGGCGAAAGGACATCCGGTTGACATGTTCCTTGATACGCCAAAAGGGCGCCGACAATGGGGAGATTTGCAGCCGGGAGATCTGGTCTGGGGGCTCACTGGACAGCCCACGCGGATTCTCGCGACATTCCCGTTGGGCACGTGCCCTGTCTATCGTGTGATCCTTGATGATGGTTCAGCAACGCTCGTTGATGGGGATCACCTTTGGTCTGTGTATCATCGGGTTACTGGACGAGTAGGTCATGGAAGGGAACAATGGGGATGGAGTCTCATTTCTACGATAGAGTTGCTTTACCGCGGTGTGCGTCAGACAAATGGCTCCTATCAAGTGCGACTCTTTCAGCTTCCTCGGCATGCGCCGGTTTTTTTTCCTGAGGTGACGTTGCCCATTCACCCGTATATTCTCGGCGTCTGGTTAGGGGATGGGAGTCATGACGGGGTTCTTACTTGTTCTGATAGCGCAATTCTTCACAAGATTCAAGCCGTTGGCGGGACTCTCTTGCCTAGAAAACCTCAACCGCTGAGGACTCCTGCCTATAAGATTGTCGGTCTTTCCCAGCAGTTGAAACGGTGGGGGCTCTCTCATTGCCGCGCCCATGAAAAGTTTGTCCCCCTGACATATACGCAAGCTCCTGTGTCTGCTCGGCTTGACTTGTTGCGTGGCTTAATGGATACGGATGGGACCTGCTCTCCGTATGGGCACTTGTCATTCACTTCAACCTCGAAGGAGCTTGCATCTCAGGCCTTGTGGCTTGTCCGGTCGTTGGGTGGGAAAGGTCGCATGAGCGTTGACATGCATAGCGGGTATCGGAAAGCCGGGAATTTTATCCTATGCAAGCCTGCATGGACGGTCAGCTTTCGGCTTCCTCATGGGATGAGTGCCTTCTACTTGGGTCGCAAGAGTGCCCGGGAAAGCGTGTGGTGTGAAGATCGATATCTGACGAGATTTATTCATGCCATCGAACCACTGGGTGACATGGACAGCATGTGCATCAAGGTAGCAGTGCGAGACGGAATGTATCTAACGAATGATTTCATCCCAACACATAACACGGCGACTGCCTCATTTGCTGCGATCTGGTATCTGTGGACGCACCCCCTCTCCAAGGTCCCCATCATCCTGCCCACCTTCGACGTGCAGGTGCGCAAGGTCTTCTTCGCCGAGCTGCACACCTGGATCGCCCAGTGCCGTCTCAAGGCGCGCATGCGCCCCCTGACTACCAGCGTCTCGATCGAGCCCCACGGGGACGAGTGGTCCCTCTTCGGCTATAGTGCCGGGGCCAAGGCGGCGGCCCGCGAGGGCATCCACGCGCCCGGCGGGGTCCTGTATATCCTGGACGAGGCGAAGGGCATCGACAAGGCCATCTGGGACGCGGCGCGTTCGTCCTTGACCGGGCCGCACGACCGCATCCTGGCGGTGTCCACGCCGCCGCTGGCGCCGATCGGCGAGTTCGTGCGCGTGTTCACGTCGCTGCGGGACGCCTGGAAATGCTTCAGCATCGGGCCGACGCCGCGCCAGAGCCCGCAGTGGATCGCCGACCGGGAGCGGGAGTGGCCCAGGGGATCACCGGAGCACACGGCGAAGGTGCTGGGGGAGATCCCGCAGTACGGGGGGGACGACACGGTAGTGCCCTTGGGTCTGGTGGAGGCGGCCATGAGGCGGGGGACGGATCTGGGGTTGCCGGGAGCGGATGATCGGGCGATCCTGGCGCCGATCCTTGCGGCGCTGGAGGGGGAGAAAATCGTCGGCGTGGACGTGGCGCGCTTGGGCAGCGATTCGACGATCTATGCCAGGCGCGTTGGCATGGTCATCCTCCCGCTCATCGAGCGCACGAAGCAAGACACCACGGTGACGGCAGGAGAAGTCGAAGAGCTGCTACGTGAAGGCTACCGAGCGCAGATCGATGAGGTCGGAGTCGGGGTCGGCTGTCTGGACCCCATCCTGCACAATCCAGCATTGGCTGACCAGGTCACCGGCGTGAATTTCGGCGGCGCCGCGGATGACCCGGCGCGCTTCTGTGACCGGGGCACGGAGATGTGGTTCCAATTCGTTGACTGGCTTCGGGCGGGTGGCGTCCTGCCCCTAGATGACGAGCTGGCGGCGCAGCTCTGTGCGCGGCGCTACGAATGGGTGCTGCGCGGCGGCGAGCGGGTGCGCAAGCTGGAATCCAAGGAGAAGGCGAAGAAGCGCGGCCTGCGTTCCCCCGACCGCGCCGATGCGGTGGTGCTCGCCTGCGCCGGGGCCCGGGTGGCGGTGGACATGAGCTGGGAGGACGCCATGCAGGGGGTCTACGGGGCGCGGCAGGGGCGCGAGGGTGCCATGCAGGAAACCCAGGGAGATTGGGAGGATCTGGCGCGTGCCTGAACGGCATCTCTATCAGCTACGTGCACTGACCGGCGAGGCGCTCTGCGCGGCATGGGGCTGTGGCGCCGCGGCGGCCTGGCGGGCGGTGTACATCTTCCAACGGGAGCACGACGCACAGGCGACGCGGCGGGAGTGGCTGTATTGCCTTGTGGACGCGCAAGGCTGGGCGCGGGCACATGGGATCGAGCCACCGGCGGGCGGGACAGTCCAGGAGCCGATGACGTTGGACGTGCCGGAACCGTCACCGGCAACAGCAGAGATTCAAGGGCGCCGCCCCCTTGGTGCGGGGCGTCTGTGGGGGGCGCGGCAACGCGCGAGGTTTCTGCGGGGATGAAGGGTTCGGCAACGACGCGCCGGGATTTCCCTGTTATCCCGCTTTATAGGGGCATATAATGGGTAAGAGAACCGACCACATGAAGCACGTCGTGGACCGTCTGGGGGTGGAAGTCGGCTTGAAGGGGGGATTCGTGTTTCTCCGTGGGACGTGGGATGCGCGACGACGTGACTACACTATAGAGCAGAGCCGCGACGGGGAGCACTGGGGAGCGTGGGATCATTCAGCGAGTACGTTTTCCATCCACTATCACGGCGGGCCGAAGGATGGGCAAGTCGAGTTATAGCCATGAGCGACTGCGCGTGATCAATCGTGCTATACGACAGAGCGCTGCCTCCGGCACCGTGGGCCGCCGGAGACCTGGTTGACCTTGAGAGGGGGGATACCATGATTTTCGCCGTGGCTGAACTACTCGCGATCATTCTCTTGCCCCTGGCTGCCATCACGCAGGTCATCTGGCCGCTTTTCGCGGGCACGCCGCTGTTCCCGGCGTTGCGGCGCCAGCGTATCGAAGTGGTCACTCCCCCTCCTGACGTGCAACGGGCGATTGAGCGCCTGAACCGGGAATGGTTCGATGTGCATCGAGACCTCTCCACGGTGGAGATGCTGGAGCGCGGGTTGATCGACCGAAGGGACATGGCATGGGTGGAGCATTTACGGAGTGAGCATGCTCACCAAGATCTGTGAGGGCGTCCTCGCTGCCGCCTTCGCCGTTGGGCGGCTGTGGGGGACGCGACAGCGGGCGATGTTTTTGCGGGGCTGAGGGGTTCGACAACGAAGCGCTGGATTATCCCTGTTATCCAGCCTTATAGCGGTCTATGTTGAATAACGATCCGAGGAGGGAAAAATGATCGTTGCCATGCTTGGATTGCTCGCATTGAGCGTCATTACGTTCTTCATCATGTCGCAGGTAGTCTTCCCATTGTTGGGCAATGATCCCTTATTCCCCATTTTTCTGGGGCACAGTCAGGACAGGGACAACGCGGGACTGCCCCATGGGTGCTGCTAGGCGGTTATGGGGGACATGGCTGAAAAGATGTCGCGAGTTTTCGGCAACGAAGCGCCAGGTTCGTATTTTTGATATCCTGATCGGCGAGCAGTCCCGTAGAGTATAGGGGGACAGGTCCATTGTACATGGCGAGTACCGTTGGCGCGACGGCCAATGGCTTCTATTCCTCATCGGTGACACGATCCCCGATGAGGTGTACTGGGACGATGGCTGGGGCCTGCCATTGCCCATGATGGACGGTGCGCCCAAGAGCATCTTGGCGAACGTTGTTACGTTCGCCAGGCAGAGAACGGCCATCGAATTCGGCGGCGACATGGCCGAGGAACGCGTCATTTACGAGGAGTAGGCAGGCCGGCGCCTTGAGGTGATCGCAGATTACCGGACGGCGTGCCATCCGAGGGACGAACATGCTTACCAAACGGGGAGTATCTCTGGCGCGAAAAGTGCATAATTTGCGGGGGCATGGGGGCTGACAAGCAAGATGCGCCATAGCGAGCGAGGGTCGTGTATTATAAGAGGGGAATCCTGATTTAGTGCATGCCCTGACCGGATCAAACTAGAAAAAGGCAACTACCATCATGTTGCATGGGAGGCGTGGTGCCAGACTCACGGCTACCAGAGCTCGTGTTATGTGTGTTGGATCGGGAGCGCATGTTATACGACAGAGCGGTGCGTCCGGCACCGTGGGCCGCCGGAGAGCTGGTTCCCGATAGCGGGGAAGCTGCTGGCCTTGAGGAGCGTGCATGCTGACCAAGCTCTGTGAGGGCGCCCTTACAGCCGCCTTCACCGTGGCGGCGTTGCTCGGCCTCGGCTGGGCGGTGCGCCAGGGCTGGCTCCTGCCCATGCTGGTGGGCCTGGGGGCGCTGGGGTACGCAAGCTTCGCCTGCTTCACCGTGGCCTGGGCGATCCAGGCCGGAGGCGAGGCGGCGGGCGTCAAAAAGCCCTTGCTGGGCAATCTCCTGTACTGGCACGGCGTCGGGATCATTTTGGTGATGATCTTGGTGGTGGCGGGCACGGCGGTCTTCGTAGCGGGGGCGTTGGTGCTGGGAGGCATGAGGGGACGTTGATGCTCGGGAAGATGCGTGACGGGGCGCTTAGTGTTGGAGGGAACATGCTGATGCGATCCTGGAAAGAATATCTTCAAGAGCGGAAGACAGACAATGTCAGGCGACGGGGTTCTTCCAGGACCAAGGCTATGGACCCTTTCAGTTGATTTTGAATAGCGAGACATTCCCGTTTGTTCTCCTGTAAGGAGCTGCCATGTCCTGGATGACCGACGCCCTGGCCCGCAACGGCTTCGCGCTCCAAGAGGCCATGTGGTCGCTGAACGACCCCGATACGGGGCCGGACAAGCTCGGCAACTGGCCGGACTATTACCGGAAGCTTACCAAGTCCAACGAGCGCGACCTGGACCCCCTCAATCAGGACCGGATGATCCAGATCGCCTTGTATTTATACGAGACGAACCCGGTCGCCCGGGACGTGATCGATCTCTACGTCGATTTCGTCGTGGGGGAGGGGATGCAGTACAAGGCCGGGCACGAGGCGGTGCAGGCGGTCTTGGACGCGCACTGGCACGACCCCGTCAACGATTGGCCGAACAAGCAGGAGTCGCGGTTCCGGCAACTGCTGATTTTCGGGGAGCAGATTTATCCGGTATTCAGAAGGAAATTCGATGGCCGCGTCCGCCTCGGCTACGTCGATCCCTATCACGTGCGCAAGGTCGAGGTGCATCCCGACAACGCCGAGGAGTACGTGGCCGTCCACCTGAAGGCTGGCTCTGGCCAGATGGTGGGGGCGACGATCCCCATCATTCGTCTCGACGAGAACCCGCGCTCGGACGCCTACGGCTTGCTGGTGGCGGGGCGGAAAGCGTCAGCCGACGAGGCCGGCCCCTACGGCACGTTCTACGTCGCCATCAACCACGTCAGCAACTCGGCGCGGGGGCGCAGCGAGCTCCTGACGGCGTTCGACTGGCTCGACCTGTACGATCAGTTCTTGTTCAGCCAGGCTGAGCGCTCGGCCTACCTCTCGGATCACTTGTGGGACGTGAAGCTGACCGGATTCACCGAAGAGCAGATCAAGTCCTGGCTGCGCAAGAACCAGACGCCCCAGGGCAACGCTATGCGGGCGCACAACGAGAAGGTGGAATGGAAGGTCATCGCGCCGGAGCTGCGGGCGGCGGACGTGTCCGAGCAGGCGCGGACGCTGCGCCAGCAGATCGTGCTCGGGGCTGGCGGTTTTCCTGAGGGCTGGCTGTTCAGCGGCTCGGAAACGAACCTCGCGACGCTTACAGCCCAGGGCACGCCGATCATGAAGCGGCTCTCCCGCGTGCAGCGCCACTGGAAGGGCATCGTGACGCGGGTGCTGGAGTTCGTCCGCGACCAGGCCATCCTGGCCGGGAAGGTCCCGCGCGGGCTCTCCCCAGAGGAGCTGGCCGTCAAGGTCACGGCCTCGGAGGTCAGCATCGAGGACACGGCGACGGCGGCGGCGACCCTCAAAGCCGCGACGGAGTCGCTCGTGGTGGGCAAGGACCGCGGCTGGGTGACGAACGACGAGGCGGCGCAGGTCTACCGGCAGTTGGCGACGGAGCTGGGGGTGGAGCTGCCCGGCGGCATGCCGCCGCTCCCGGAAGAGGAGATGTCTGAAGGCACGCTCTCGATGGAGATGCGCGAGGCCATGCGGGTCTACCGCATCCTGCGGGAGATGGCGGTGGTGGGGAACGGGGGGGAGCCATGAGTGCGAGCGTGTCGGTGACGTTCATCTGTGCGTGGTGTGGCACACAGGCATGCCAGAGGTTCTGCCGGGTGCGGAATATGATGAAGGCAAAGGAGGTCACGTAATAGCGATGCGGCACCGGTGTGAGCTTGACACGGCATGGAGCGCCTATGGCCCAGCGGTAGGCGGATGCGTTGAGGATGCCGAGGGGCATCTCTGGGTGAACACCGGCGGGGAATACGCCAGCCAGGTGGACTATTGCCCCGCGTGCGGCATGAAGGCTCCGACCCCGGCGGTCTGCGGGAATGTTGAGTACGCCCATGATGCGGTGAGTAACAAGGCTCCCGGAGTCATCGTGGACATACGGCCGCTCTTGGGGATCGAGGATTGGTACGATGTTTGACGGACGCTTGGCCGAACGCGCACTGACACCGCAGGAGCGCTACGCGAGAGAGTTGGATGCCCTGCTGGCGCAGGTCGGCAGGCTGGAGGAGCAAGCCGTGCGCCGCGCCTTGGCGTTGCTCACCGAGGCGCGCCGCCGCATCGTCGCCCGGCTGGCCGAGGTGCCGGAAGGGGCGTTCCTGGCCTCGTGGTTGCCGCGCCTGCAAGCTGAGATCGAGCGCGCCATGCGCGGCTACGCGGTGCAGTACGGACGCTATCTCGACGAGCAGGCACGCGAGATGTTCGGCCTGGCGGCGCGCACCGTTGGCGGACCCTTGAAGGCGGCCGGGTTGGCATTGCGCCTGCCGGGGCTCGACCCGAACCTGCTGGACATCCTTCAGGGGTTCCGCGCCGGTCTCGTCACTGGCGTCGCCGACGACGCCATCCGGGCCATGACGACCGAGTTGCAGCTCGGCGCGCTCGGGGGCCTGTCGCCGTTCCAGTTGCAGCGCCGCGTCGCGGACATCCTGCGCACGCAGCCCAACGCCGCCGGGGTGTTCGGGACGGTGGCGAGCCGCGCCGAGGCCATCACACGTACGGAGCTCAACAGGGCGTTCAACCTGGCCTCTGAGGCGTCGAATCAACAATTGGTCCAGGCCGCCGAGCAGACCTTCCCCGAGTGGCGCCCGCGGAAGCGCTGGCTGAACGCCGGCGACGCCCGCGTGCGCCCGGCGCACCGGCGGGCGGAGTTGCTGGTGCAGCGGCCGCTGATGGACGGCGGGGAGTTTGTGTTGGTTGATGAGAAGGGGCAGAGCCATAAAGCCAGGCATCCACTGGACGCCAGGTTGCCGGCGAGCCTCAGTGTAAAATGTCGCTGTCGCGTGATTTTAGATTACCAGGATGAGGGCTTCCAGGCGCTTCTGGCGCGGGAGGCGGCATGATGGGGCATTTCATGCTTGCCGCGGTAGATAGAATCGTTCGCATGGCACTCTGGTGCATTGTCGTATATGCCAGGCGTCGCCCAGCGCATCGGGTACGACTATTGGAATTCTTGCGGGAGCAGGCAATCACGGCAGAGGCCAATGGATTAGAGCGGTTGCATCGATGCTTGCTCAGCCACATCATACGACTACAGCGGGAGGTGGCCTGATGAATAGGGAGGCTTGGGAGTTGCTCGCGTTAACGATCGGCGGCGCGGCGGGGCTTGTCTTGATCTATGTTGCCGCGGCGGCGATCTCTGTGGGAACCGTCGCCGCACCGTTCATCCTGGTCATCACGGCGATCTGGTGGTTTTTCTTCAAAAGAAGCTTGCCTGATTGGATAATTCTGCTGGTGCTCGTTGGATCGGTGGTCCTCTTGTTCGTCGGCTGCGTCCCGCGGGCGCGCTGGATACCGCCGACCTATGACGTGGCGGCGCAGCAACGCGACGTCGTGGAGTGCGCGGCGTTGGCCGGGCAGGCGGCCCAGGGCCGCGGCACGATGTTCTCCGACCGGTCGTTCCAGTCGGGCTACGAGGGGGCGCTGCGGGAGGAGTACCTGGCGCGGTGCCTTGCGAGCCGGGGGTGGCGGGCGGAGATAGTGCAATGACGGTCCTGGAGCAGATCGCTGGTGCGGTGTTCTTCTATGACGAGGCGCTCGTGGCCCACTTGGTTGAGGAGGGGCGGCGCGTAGGCCGGACGCCGTGGTGCTGCTCGCTGACGGCGGAGATGGAAGCGTATACTCGGCTGAACCGTTTCGGATGCTACTCGCAGGAGACGATGGCGGAGACCGTGGCACGGCGAAAGATGAAGGAACATGTAGATGTTTGACTTCTTCAATGCTCTGCTGTTCGGCACGCGCTTCCGGCGCGAAGGGGTAGATTGGGTCAGGCTGTCATCCCTTGGGGACGGACGCTGGTGCCTGGCTGTGACCGAATCGGACGTGCCGGCGCCGCAGAAAGATGAGATCGTCACATCGGAGGTGGCGTTGGGCGATGCCATATAAAAGCAACGACGAACTGCCAGACAGCGTGAAAGGGGCTCTCAGTTCGGAGAACGCCAGGAGCCAATTTCGTTTGGTGGTCAATTCGCAAGTAGCCCGGGGCCTTTCCGAGGAAAGAGCATTCAGGTCTGCATGGGCCGCGATCAAGCAACATTGGCGGAAAGATCCGAAGACTGGGGAGTGGGTACGGTTCAAGGATGTCGCAAAGGCGGTGTGGAGTCCCAGCTATATCTCAAGCCTTCCCGATAGCGCCTTCGCCTATATTGAACCAGGGGGGCATAAAGAGGACGGCAGAACGGTGCCGCGATCCCTCCGGCACCTCCCGTACAAAAGCGCCCAGGGTGACATCGACTTGCCTCATCTCCGCAATGCGCTCGCCCGCCTGCCACAGACTGATCTTTCCGATGCCGCCAAAGCCCAAGCGCGCAAGAAGCTGGAGGCCGCCGCCAAGCAGGCCAAGATCGGGGAGTACCGGGAAGCCGAGCATGCCGACGGCGCAGGTGCCGTGAATCCAGTCCCTACCGGCGTCATGGTATGCCTGCGGCTAGATGCCGAGATCGCCGCCACGCTGGCCATCCCCGGTGGCTTCAAGCCGGAGGAGTTGCATGTCACCCTGGCGTACCTGGGCGGCCTGAACGAGCTCTCGCCGGATCAGATCAACCGCCTCCAGCAGGCCGTGCTGGGGTTCTCGTTCCTGGCCTTCCCCCTGCAGGGGCGCATCTCCGGCGTCGGGCGCTTTTACGCCACGGAGACGAGTGACCAGCAGGACGTGGTCTACGCGAGCGTCGATCTGCCGGCCCTGCCAGAGTGGCGCGAGCATCTTATCGAGATCCTGGAGCAAGCCGACTTGCCGGTGCGGCGCGATCATGGCTTCACCCCTCATATGACGCTGGGCTACATCGAGCCGGGGAGTCTCTGGCCATCGCTGGCGGTAGCGTCCATGCCGCTGGCGTTCACAAACATCGACGTGGCCGTCGGGGAGGACTGGAAGAGCTATCCCTTGATGGGCTATGACGGCTCGATCAAAGAGGCGCTGGCACCCGGGCAGACCGTGGCCGTGCCCCAGGCTGATGGGGCTTGGATGATCTATGGCGTCGTGCTTACCCCCGGCATCGTCGACGGGGACGGGGATGTCTTTACGACGGACGTGATCGCCAAGGCGGCCCACGCCTTCGCCGACCGGTCCAAGACCGGGGAGATGCACGCCGGGCAGAATAGCAACCTGACCGTGGCGGAGAGCTACTTGGCGCCGGTCGATTTCATCCTGGAGGGGCATCCGATCCCCGAGGGGTCGTGGGTCGTCGGCATCGCGTGCACAGATCCGGCCGTCGCCGAGAAGGTGGCCTCCGGCGAGTACAGGGGGCTGAGCGTGGGGGGGAAGGCATGGGTGGCATAAACGACTGTGAAATCTGTGGCGAGTGGGGCGAGCGGATGTTCCTCTTCGGACAGGTGGTGGCGCGGCTGTGCGTACCACACTGGCGGGCATTGGATGACTACGCCAGGCAGCACCCCTTCTGGCGTGAGGTGCTCGCCGTAGAGATCGAGCTTGAAGGGTACCAGATGCTTGCGGGGAATGCGGGGACTCCTCCTGAAATCGTGGCGGAGGTAGTCAACAAGTTTGCCCTGAAAAAGAAGTGGGCGAACGAGGATCTCATGCCACGCGCTTGCGCCGTGGCGACGCAATGGCTGGAGGAGCAACAGGCGCGGCACGGGAAGATCGTGTATCAGACATGATTGATGTCGTTGAGGCCATCGAAGTGTTTCAGGAAGATTTGACGGTTCCCAGGTATAAGGCACGCCTTTGCATCGGGTTCGAGATCAAGGGGCTCCCCTGCTACATCATGGAGAAGTACGGCCTCATTCAGAGTCGTTCATGTGAGGCACCCATGGATTATGATGTGGTGGGAGAACTCCGCAAGATCGTCATGAAGAGTTATGCAGAGATCAGGCAGCGCAATATCTATACGCATACGCTGCATGCCTGGGAGTTCGGCGTCGGGGTATTGGATGAGGATGGCGAGCCAGATGAGTTGGGTGCTGTTGAAGTCGGCACGCTCACGTTGCAGATCACCGACGTGTTCGTCATGCCCGGCGGGCAGCTGCCGTCGGAGAAGGCGCATTTGAGACCATTCAAGGTGTCGGACGCGGGGCGATTGTAGGAGCAGAATGCCATGAATCCAGTGATGCTTGAGAACATCCGCCATCAGTTTCCCTGGGCACACTACGTCCGCGAGAGCGTGCATGTTACGGATGTCAGCATGACGATTTGGTTTGAGGTCAGCCACGATGGGCAGGCATGGATTGACCTGCAAACGCTCCAGGCGCACCGCCCGGTCTGGGGTGAGCTCCTGGTACCGACGGCTGAGGAGATCGCGGCATGGACGCGAGAGAGCATGAAGGTACTCGTTGAAACATTGAGATCTGGGGCGCGGCATGTCAGACACGATTGCTGTTAGCGAGGCTCTTGATGTGTTTCGTGAAGATGTGACGAGCCCCCGTTACAAAGTGCGGCCCTGCGTCGGCTTAGAGATCAAGGGTTGTCCTGCTGCGTGATGGAGAAGTATGGCCTCATCCAGAGCACCTCTTCTCTGAGACTTGAGGGTTACGAGGTAGTGGGAGAACTCCGGAAGATTATTGTAAAGAACTACGCGGAGATCAGGCAACGCACTATCTACACACGCACAGCGCATGCCCGGGAGTTCGGCGTGGGCGCGTTGCGGAGGCAATCGTGAGCCGGTATTATCCCTATAGCGGGGGTGTGACGGTGCGGTTAGATGATGCGCACGTGGTGATCGTGGCTGAGCGATGGGCACCGCTGTCTGCCGTGGGTGCAGATCGTTGGCGGCGGGTTCATTTCGTGGCGGTCACGTCAGGACGGTACTGGTTTGCTGCCGGAACGCATGAGCCCACCCTGTCGGCCGTACAAATCGCTCGCCGTTGCCCGATTATTTATTGCAGGGATGCTCGCGCCATGTTTCCAGAGCTGCGCCGCCGTTCCTACATACCGGGCCGATTCTCACACCTCACGGCACGCGGCAACCTGTATTGTTGGGGGTAGCCATGCAACGCACTTGCGCCGGGGCGACTGGCGGCGTGGCATTACGGGCAGCGGCGGCGCGGCAGCTCGTGCTCAGCCCGCGCCTGTGGGCGCTGATCGACTATCTCCTGGCGCTGGACCCGGCGCTGCGGCACACGCTGGTCCTGGAATGCCGGGGCACGGACCCGTGGGCGATCGAACGGCACGTGGCGCGGGAAAGGATCGAGTTACGACCATGACCGAAGAATTTTTCTTGATTCTTGTATTTATTGGACTTATCATAAGACCGAGATTGATTTATTTCCTGCCATCATAGGTCTTCATCGGCACGGAGCCAACGCGGACTCAAGCCGACGGTGCCAGGGGAACATTCCTGGGGCCGTCGGCTTTTTTGTTGCCTGGAGCACGGGCATGTCAGAGATCGTCAAGCTTGAAGTCGACGAGATTTCGCTCGTGGACAAGCCGGCGAATAAGCAGCCGTGGCTTCTCTTGAAGAAGGAGCCAGCGCCGAAGCCGTCGCCCGACCGACAGGTGATTGCCCAGGCCATCGACGCCCTGCAAGCCGTGCTGACCGAGGCCGACGATTCCGAGATGGCTGCTGTCAAGCAGCTCATCCAATGGCTCTCGGAGATGCCTGACACCGAAATCGTCATGGCGCCCGGTGCCGCAGAGTATCTCCTGTCCCAGCCTCCAGGTGATCTTGCCAAGGAGACCCTGGAAGCCCTCGTCGTGCAGGATGCCATGCGCGAGGCTGGTCAGCGGCACACGAACGAGGAATACGCGCTCTTCGACCAGGTCATTGAGTTGCTCAAGCGCTTGCGGGGGAAGTCTCCCAAAGAGGCACAGACGGAAACCAGCCAAGCGAATAATGATCCACAGGCGCAGATGCGCCAAGGGTACAAGGGAAACTTTAAGGAAGCTGTCGAGATCCTGCGCGAGATCGATCCTGCGAAGCGCGAATGGGAGGTCCGCATCATTCGAGCCGGGATCAGCAAGAACGGGCGACGCTATCCGTTGGACGTGCTGCGACATGCCGCGCCGCTCTTCGAGGGCGTGCGGGTGTACACCTACCGACGCCTCCTGGACGGGAAAGAGTATTTCGATCACCTGTCCGAGGACGAACTGAAGGCCAACCCAGATGGCTACGCTAGGGACCTGGCCGGATTCATCAAGCAGCCCCGCATCCAAGGGGCCGACCTCGTCGGCACGCTCCATATCTTCCCTGGGAGTGCTTGGTTGCATGAGAACCTACAGGATGCATCCCGTCACGGCTTGCCGATGCCCTACGGACTCTCCATCGATGCGGAGGGTGACGGTCATCGGGGTGAGCATATGGGAGGGGAAGAGACCATCCTGGATGTTGACGCCATTCACCACGTCCGCAGTGTGGACGTGGTGACGCACGCTGCCGCTGGTGGGCAGTTTCTTCGTCTAGTCGCCAGCCGAACCCCAATGTTTGTTGGAGGAGGGCAGGACATGCCAGCAGAGTTGACGGAGCTGGAGAAGCGCATCGCCCTTGGGGAGTGCCGGCTGGCCTTGCGCGAGGCGCTGGACGACTCGGGGTTGCCGCCGGAGATCCGGGCGGTGATCAAGCAGCAATTCGACGGGAAGCTTTTTGAAGCGAAAGACCTGGATGCGGCCATCGCGTCAGCGAAGGTCGACATCGAGAAGCGCCAACGAGAAGCGGAGGAGCAAGAGATCGCCAAGATGGGGGACGGTGTCCACAAAATGGGCGACGCCTACGTGGTGATGAGCGGCGGCAAGCTCAAGGGCCGCTTCAAAACGAAAGAGGAGGCGGACAAGGCGTATGGGATGAAGGAGGCGCATGCCGCCGATGCGGCGGCGTTGGACGCTACGCTGCAGGAGGCAAAGCGCATCATCGAGGCAGCGCAGGAACGCGAGCGCAAGACCGCGGAGCTGGAGCAGCGCATGCAGCTCCGCGAGTGTACCAGCATCCTCAAGGAGAAGCTAGCCGATTCGAAGCTTCCCGCGCAAGCGCAGGGGAAGATCGAGAAGCAATTCAAAGGGCGCGTCTTCGAGGCGCAAGAACTCGATACCGCCATCGCCGAGATGCGCGACTTGCTGGCCAGCCTGGATGTGTCCGGCAACGTGCGTTTGCCGGGGCAGGAACGGCTTGGTATCCGCATGGGGGAGAGTGAACCAGACAAGATCATGTTGGCGCTCGATGGGTTCTGGGCTGGGGAGGACCTTCCCGGACAGGACAAGCTGAAAGTGCGGCGCTTCCGGTCCCTGAAGGAAGCGTGGGCGCAGATCATGCGCCAAGAGTGGGACCCGCAGGAGGTCCTGCGCGAGTCCGTGGTGAAGAAATACGACTCGCACGGTCGTGTGGGTATCCAGGCGCAGCGCATGGCGGAGTCGCGGGGCGGCAAGACGCTTCAACAACGGTTTGCCGAGGCGTTGACCACGTCATCCTGGGCCCAGATCCTGGGCGACAGCATCACCCGCCGCATGATGGTGGAATACGTGTTGGATGAGTTGCAGGATTGGCGCCTCATCACCTCCGAGATCGGTAACGTGACGGACTTCCGCAGCCAGCGCCGGATGCGCTTCGGCGGATATGGGGTGTTGCCGGTCGTGGACCAGGGGGTCTCCTACACAGAGCTCACGTCTCCCACCGATCAGGAGGCGACCTACTCGATCAGCAAGAAGGGTGGTCTGGAGACGATCACCCTGGAGATGCTGGCGAACGACGATGTAGGGGCGCTGCGGCGCATCCCGCAACGGCTCGGGCGGGCGGCCGGGGAGACGTTGTACCGGGGGGTCTTCGACCTGATCAATGACAACAGCGCCCTGACGTATGATGACGATACCACGGCGCTGTTCACCAGCGGGCACGGCAATCTGGAAACACTGGCGCTGAGCAGCGCGAACCTGGACACGGGCATCCAGGACATGATGGCGCAGACGGCCTACGGCAACAGCCGCGAATACCTACGGTTGCGCCCGGCGTTCATAATTCATGTGCGCGCCCTGTGGCGGACCGCGTACCGGTTGACCAACACGGATGCGGGAGCCGAAGGTGAACCGGAGTCGACTGACCGCAACGCGAACCCGTTTCGCTCATACGGCATTCGGCGTATCCAGGTTGACTACTGGACCAGCACGACGAAGTGGGTACTCGTGGCGAACCCGCGCACGGTCCCGACGATCGAAGTGGGGTTCTTCAACGGCAACGAGGATCCAGAGCTCTTCATCGCTGATCAAGAGAACGTCGGCGGGTCATCGCAGTTCAACGCCGACAAAATCTCGTACAAAATCAGACATTTGTGGGGTGTATGCCTTCTCGAGCATCGATCTATGGTTCGGGGGAATGCGTAAGACTATCGGCGGTGCTGTAGCCATAGAACGTCTGTCATGTCAAGTTGCTGACGGCCGCGCATCAGCCACGATCCGGCGCCCGCCGCGGACCCCGGCGCCAGCACCACGCGCTCCCGCCCTGAGATCGGGCCTGCCCGATACGGCGATGGGGGGAGAGGAGAGCAGCGATGTACGATATCATTGCAGGACGCCGCCTGGTGCGGACCGATCTCCTGCGCGGCAACGTCTCGGCGGCCAGCGGGACCATCCTGCCGGAGACCCGCTGGTTCACGCGGGACAAGATCACCATCACGGGGCTGCGGGGTTTCCTGGCCACGGCGGCCGGGGGCACCAGCGCGACGAAATTCACCTTGAAAGTTTGGGCCGGGGCGGGTGCCTCGAAGGGCAATCCGACCGCCAACGTGGCGCCGGGAGCCGGGCGCACCGGTCTGGCGTTCACCATGCCCGCCGCCATCATGACGGCAGCGGCGAACACCTGGATCGGCGCGGCCGTGCACACGGTCGGGGCGGGGACCGCCGGTGGGGGCATGATCCTCACCTGGTCCTACAACCACGGCTGGAACCAGAACCTGCCGGGATAGGGGAGGGCTAGACCATGGCGCAATCGACACTGTCTGGCCCGTTGGACATCACGAACGGCCTCAACGCGAGCCTCGTGACGGCCAATGCCCTCGGCGCGGGCGCCGTCATCGGGCCGAAGCTCGGCGCCGGCGCGGCAACCACGCGAGCCGTCGGCACCGGTGCCGACGGGCCGAAGTTAGCTTTCACCCTAGAGAACGTGGCCGGGAACCTGTCGGCGGCCAGCGGGACCATCCAGGTCGGCTGGCGGTTCGTCGCACCGAACCGCACGACGTTCATCCGTGAGATCAACGCCGCGTTCGCGCGCGGGGGCTCGGCGCCGCAGGGGGGCAACTTCCGGTTCAAGATGTGGAGCAACGCCGTCAGCAAGGGGCTGGCGGGGACCAGCGTCGCCGGGGCGACGAACGCCGTCGTGGCGATCCGAGGCCTCACGGCGACCTTGCCGGCGCGTTCATTGGTGGGGCTGGCCGTGCATACCGTCGGTGGCACGGTGATCGGCGGCGGCTGCAAGCCGACGGTGTATCTGACGTATCGGTAGGGGGCGATGGGCTACCAGCCTGACCCGCGCAGGCGGGTGAAGATTCCGAAGTGGCTGGACCTGGCGGCGCAGGGGCCGGCCATCCACGAGCCGATCCTGCCGATGGCGGAGCGGTCCGAGGATGGCCGGACGAGCCCGTGGAACGTGTCGCTCTTCGAGCGCGTCGTCGTCTACGTGGACGTGCTCGATGTGCGGCCCGAGGTGGTCAACGCCCGCGGGCGCATGACGCACGCTAACCCGCACCTATGGGTCACCGTTGAGGACGGCGTGGACCGCACCCGATGGGCGGACGTGGCGCGGGCCGATCCGATCACCAAAAAAGGGTTTTACCGCGTCGCGGTGAAGGATCTTGGGCCGTACATGCGCGTCGCGTACCAGGTGCGCGGCACCGTGCGGTTCTCCATCGAGTTCGTCGGCATGCAGCTCGTGTGGCTCGGGCCGAAGATCCTCACGAACTGGGAGCTGTTGCACGCGGGGGGGGACAAGGATGGCGAGGCTCTCGCACGTCTTGCCGATAGTGGGGCTGGCGACGCGCACCACGTCTAGTCAGGGGACAGGGTTCGACGTTGGGGAGTACATTGAGGGGGATTGGCATGTCCTGGTGACGGGGCGTTCCGGCACGTCACCGACGCTGCGCTTCAACTGGCAATCAAGCTTCAACGGGGGCAACGGCAGCACGGCGGGGCGCTATGTGAATCATACCGCTATTGCCACCTATAGTAATGCTACAGGGCACAAGCGCGTGAGCTTGACGGTGTTCGGGCGCTACGGGCGTGTATCGTACACATTAGGGGGGAGCTCGCCCGCTTTCCGTTTTCAATCGCACTTTGTTGGCAAAACATAACGGTTAGGAGCCCGCCATGGGAGAGAAGACACGGGCGGACTATCGCAACCTGTTGAGCAATCTGCTCCAGGACAACGCCACAAAACTCACGGCGTCCGCCCGCGACGATGCCATCAACGCCGCCGTCACCTTCCATTCCCGCATCAAACCCGACTACCGGCGTCGGTCCATCACCGGCAACGGCTCCTCCACCATCGGCACGCCGACCGGCTGGCACAATGATTGGTCCGTGATCCCTTCCGAGGGTCTCGAGTATCCCGTCAACAAGATCCCCCCGACCTACCTCGAAGAGGACGATTGGCTCCTCAAGGAGTCCCCCACCGCCAGCACCAAATACCAGATCGTCTTCCTGGGCGCCCAGCCGGGCACCGGCGAGACGTTCAACCTCAAGTGGACGATCCCCCACACACTTGGCGCCGGGGCGACGGCATCCGCCACGATCGTCACGGCGCACTACCGCCCCGTCGGCATGCTGGCGGCTTCCTTCGCCCTGGAGGCGCTGGCGGCGTTCTACACGCAATCGGGCGACTCGACCATCGCCGTCGACTCCATGAATCCCCAGACCAAGGAGCAGGGGTACGACCGCCTGGCTGGACGTTGGCGCAAGCGGTATCAGGAGTATTTCGGGCTCTCGGACGATCAGGTGGCACCGGCCTCGGTGTGGCACGACGTGGACCGTCTGACGAGCTGGCGGGGGGACTTTTTCACGCATCCGCGACGGTATAGGTGAGGCATGCAGGAGCATAACTGGGTGTTCAATCATCTGTCGCAGCATTACGTTTGCCGCCCGCTATTCCCAGGGCAGCCGGATCATGGTGATTGCTCTGGGTGCGGCATGGTGATTTCCGAGGAGTCAGTGCAGGAAGCGAGCGTCAAGGATGCGTTGCCGTTCCGGTCGAGCTTCGAGACCTTGAATTGGATCGCGTCGCACTTCGAGGGGTGGCCATGCTGACGGCGATCCCCGTGGGCCTCGACGAGATCCTCGACACGTTCGGCGACCCCGGTGATCCTGGGTTCGAGGCGGAGCATATTCTTCTCTTCTCCCTGCCATACCCGTTAATGTATAATTGGCAATCGGTGACACAGTCGCGGTGCCACCGGCTGGTAGTGGAGAACTTCCAGGCGGCCTTCGAGGCGGTCCGGGACGCTGGCTTCGAGGACCAGGTGAAGCACTACGGCGGCATCTACGCTAAGCGGGCCATCCGGGGGCGGGCTGCGTTCCCGTCCACGCATAGCTGGGGGATCGCCATTGATCTCGAACCGGAGAAGTACCCGTTAGGTAGCGCTGCGCGGTTCCCCGATGAGATCGTGGCGATCTTCGCCCAATTCGGATTTTTCTATGGCGGCGACTTCAAAAGCCGTCGTGACCCCATGCACTTCCAACTATGTCGGGGATACTAGCGATGGACCTGAAATCAATTACCGGCACGCTGGCGCTCGTGGCTCCCATGATTGCGACAGCCCTGGGCGGTCCCCTCGCTGGTATGGCGGTGAGGACCATATCGGGAATCTTGCTCGGCAAAGAAACTGGAACAGAGCAGGAGGTGGCCCAGGCGCTCACCAGCGCCACGCCCGATCAACTGCTGTCGCTCAAGAAAGCCGACCAGGACTTCGCGGCGAAGATGCAGGAACTCGGCATCGATTTAGAACGTTTGCACCAGCAGGACCGTGCCAGCGCCCGCCAGATGCAGGTGGAGGTGCGTTCATGGACGCCGCCACTGCTGGCGGGGATGATCACCCTCGGGTTCTTCGGCATTTTAGGCTACATGGTGCACTTCGGCCTCCCGAAGAGTGCCGGGGGTGAGGCGCTGCTGATCCTGTTGGGGAGCCTGGGGACGGCGTGGGTCGCTGTGGTGCAGTTCTTCTTCGGATCAAGCGCATCAAGCCAACGGAAGGATAGCACCATCGACCGCATGGCGAACGGGAGGTGAAACTCTATGATAGAACCGGATGGCTTTGGGTTCAGCCCGGACAGCGGAGATTTTGAGATCAAGGGGAACAAAGCGTACTGGGCTGACGGAGATATTACCGACTTTGCCACGCAATGGTGCCTTCGCTGGATGCGAGTTGCTGACGGCGTGCGCTATTCCGAGTGGGGCGATGAACAGCGGGCGACCGTCAAGGCGGAATGGGCGGAGAAGCGCCGCGCGGATGAAGCCATGCGGCGCCGCGTGTTGGTACACGAGCGCAAGGCGATGCCACAAGCTGATGGCAACTCGTTTCCGAACACGATGGATTCCCAGGTCTGGACGCGGGAGTGGCTGAGAACGATCAAAGAACATCCTGGGATTCCCACGGATGAGGGGACGATGCTCAGCTGGTTCGCCAACGCCATCATGGCAGGGTATGATGAAGGGTATGAGGAAGCGATGCGGCGGCAGGAGGGAGAACGGAGCGTGTTCTTATGAGAATCGGCATGGTGACGATTTGGTTCGAGAGGGGACAAAGTTATCTTAGCCGGACCCTGCGCCAGGCGGTCCTAGAGCTGGGCCACGAAGTCTATCTCTTTGCCCGTACCGGCGGCGTCTACGGCCAGGCCATGCACGAGAGGTCTGGCGCGTGGGACATGCAACCGCGCTTCGACCATCCAACCTACGAGATCGCGCCGGGGACGCTGCTGAGCTGGGCGCGGTACCATCACCTGAGTGCCGTGATATTCAATGAGGAATATGCGTTCGATCTTCCAGCGGCGTGCAAGCAGGTGGGATTCAAGACGATCCACTACATGGACTACGTTGGGCAGGGCTGGAAGCCGCTGCTGCGGCACTACGACCAGCTGTGGAGCGCCACGTGGCGCACGCATGACCTTTTGATGAGCATGCAGGTCAGGAGCGACGCGCATTTCATCGGCTGGGGTTTACTTCCGGGGATGCTCGGGAATGGCAGCGCGGCGCCGACGCATGACTTCTTCCACAACGCCGGCTGGCTCGGGATCAACTGCCGCAAGGGGACTGACGTGCTTTTGCAGGCATGTGCATTGCTAGCTTATGCCGGACGGCCGGTGAGGGCGCTGATCCATGCTCAACTGCCATGGGAGGCGGCCAGGCAGGTCATCGGGGCTGGAGCACCCCTGCCGCTGGGTGTCGAGTGGCGGCACGAGATGGTGCCACCGCCGGGGCTTTACCATCTAGGACGGATCTGCGTGCAACCGAGCAAGCTGGAGGGCTTGGGCCTTACCCTCGTCGAGGCCATGGCGGCAAGGCGGCCGCTTGTCACCACCGACGCACCGCCGATGCATGAATTTGTGACGCCCGAGACCGGTTGGCTCGTGCCTGTGAAGGAATGGCGGCCACGGGAGGACCCCATTGTGTTCCAGGAAGCCCATGTGAGTCCTGAAGATCTGGCGCGGACGATGGTGGAGGCGTTACAGACGCCTCCGGATCTGCTCGAACAGAAAACCCAGGCGACGTTGATGCGAACACGCCACTTGTTTGACTGGGAGGCGTTTAAGGGGCGAATCGCGGAAGGGATTGGGAGGATAGGCGCGACATGAGACCCCTCATTCATTTCCGGCGTCTGAATCGCCCCGTTGAAGTAACGAATACTGGTCGCGTTATCGAAACTTGGGAGATAGCGTTCTCAGAAGCGCACCTGTTTGCTAAACTAGACGGGGAGATGGCCGAGGTGGATATGCCTGCGCTCTCCTGGTATGTGCGCCTGCGGCGCCGCTGGTTTCCCCTGCGGATCGGGAGGGGATGACATGACCGGAGAATTGGCCAAGCAGGTCATGACGGCAATTCATAACATGACACGGGTCTATGCCTGCGCATGGCCCGTCATCGCCCAGGACGCGGAGTTATTGCCGATGTGGACGGAAGTGCTGGTAAACTTGCAGGATCTCCAGGGGCGGTTGCAGGCACATGCGCAAGAGGGGATTGCCCTTGGGCAGGATGCTATCGCGTGCGCAGACCGGGGACGGGCGTTCATGGATGCACTGGCGGAAAATGTACAAAAGATGGGGAGCCCCAAGGATGGTACGGCCGGAGGTACATGATGCCGATCATGGATCATCTCATTATTCCAGAGGCACACTATCAGGGTGGGAAGGGTGGGATATTGCATCCCAGGCACTATGAGGGCCAATTGGACATCGGGGATGAAATCGTTAAAATCGTGGATTTCTGCATGCCCTGCTTGTTCATTCTGGTGCATCAGCACATTCGCAACTTCAAGGCTGCGAATCCCGACTGGGAAGCGTGCGCCCCCGGATCGGTCAGACGCGCTATCATGGGGGGAGGTGGTGCGCATTAAACGTGAGCTGGAGGAGCTCGGGGCGGAGTTCAGCGCGGATGGGCCGGTGCGCTGGATTCTTCGAGCACGTGTAGTATAGGAGAACCGGCGAGTGAGAGGTGCATTAGACAGGAGCCCCCGTGAAGATCTATCTGTGCGAAGTTGAATATGGACGACTTGAACCGAGGGAAGACGATCTCCAGCGGTACGACTTCGAGTTCTTGGTTGACATGGATGACGGGATCGTTGCCCGTTGGCAGCAAGCCATACGAGAGTACGACAAGGCTCAGGATGAGATGAAGGCGACAGCAGACAAACACCTGTCAAGGGGTCATTGATATGCGGCTTCTGCTGGTGGGCAAGTTCTCAAATGAGTGGGGTGCGGAACATCTCGTCTTGCGCGGCTTCGAGCAGCTGGGACACGCGGTCAAGCCGATCCCCTTGGACAGTATGACCCTGGCCGGAGTCACGGGCAGCCCTGGGGATATCGATCTCATCATCGTCATGCAGGGTTACGGCGTGCACCCGTTGGCGTTTACGCGCCTCAGAGACCGTCTGGGCGCGCCTATAGTGCTCTGGCACGGCGAGGTGATGAGCCCTGAGTGGCCGACGACCGATCCTGTGGTGCAAGGGAAGGCGCAGCAGCTAGCGCGCATCGCCCCGGCATTTGACGTCGTGGCGCACAACTGCGCATGCTGCCTGTCCACCGTCGAGAAGCTCGGCGCGAAGCGGGTGGCCTGGTGCCCCGTCAACGGCGTCGATCCCGAGCGGCACCGGCGGATGGCCGTGCCATGGCGGTATGACGTGGGCTTCTACGGCTGGCCGAGTCCTCGGCGTGCCATGTGGCTGGGCGCCTTGCGGGAAGCAGGGCTCGCGGTGGCGTGGCCGCAGCCCCAGGAAGGCATTTATGGCGAAGCGCTGACCTTGTTCATCAACGAGTGCCGGGTGATCCTGAACGTGCACTTCAGCGAGACCTTTAACACCGAGTGCCGGCTGTACGAAGCGCTCGGCTGCAGCATCCCGGTCGTTTCAGAGCCGGTGAGCATGCCGGCGCTCTTCCCGCCGGGCGAGGGGGTGCTGTACTGCGAGACGCCCTTGGAGATGGCAGCGGCGCTCAAGGACCTACTAGCGAACAATGGCGCTGAGGCGGCGCGTCTGGGAACGCGGGGGCATGCTCTGGTGCACGGAGCGTATACTTACCGCCAGCGGTGCCGGCAGTTGCTAGACATCGTGGGGGCGGTTGCATGATGAACGTTGCCAAGAATGACGCCTGGCGGTCGATTGCCATATCATTGGGGACGCTGGGCGTCACCATCCTGGCGGTGTACATCTCGTTCGCGTCGACGGTGGCCTCGCGGGGCGACGTGAAGGAACTTGAGGTGAAGATCGTGCTGCTCAAGGAGGAGCACGATCGGCGCGGATCACGCATAACCGGGACAGAGCAGTCCGTGAAAGACCAGGACGGGCGGCTCCGCACCATTGAGGAAAAACTGGGGCGACTCGCTGTCTTGGAGTCGCAAATGTCCTCCCTGGAACGGACCCTGATACGGTTTGAAGGCCGGTTGGATACCATCGGCGTCCAGATCGAGCAGCTTCGCGTCAGCCTCCTGCGGGGGTTCCGTGAGGTGAATCCCGGGCTGCCGGGGGAACGGTGATGGCGCTAAGACGAAAGACAGGTACGATGCTGACGGTGGCGCTCATGTGGCTCATGATGCAGGGGCTAGCCCTGGCAGCGCCGCTGTCCACGACGGCGCTGCATCAGTGCTGCCTTTACCCCACCGTGCGTGTCACCACGGCGGAGGCTGGCGGCAGCGGGACGTTCCTGTGGACTGTGTCATTGGAGCCGGGTCGCTTCGCGCACTTCGTGCTGACGAATCATCATGTCATCGAGGGCGCCATCAAGATCGGTAAAGAGTGGGACAGCGTGCAGAAGAAAGAGCTCAAGGTCGAGCGGCGCGAGACGGTCCACGTCGAGTTCTTCCAGTACCGGAACCTCAGCGAGCCGGTGGGCACGCTGAAGACGGCGGCCGACATCGTGGCGTGGGACAAGGAGGAGGATCTGGTGCTGCTGCGGTTGCGGGACGAGGGGGTGAAGCCCGACGTAGCGAAGTTGATCCCCCGGGATCGCCTCGGGACGCTGCGGCTGTTCCAGCCCATCATCGCCGTCGGGGCAGGGCTCGGGCACGCGCCGTTCCCGACGTCCGGCATGCTTACCTCGATGGCGGACGAGATCGACCGCAAGGCGTACATGATGGCCTCGGCGCAGATCATCTTCGGGTCTTCCGGAGGCGGGGTGTACTTGCTGGAGACGGGGGAGTTCATCGGTGTGCCGAGCCGCGTCGCCGTGGCCTTCCGGGGCTTCTCCGCCATCGTGGCGACGCACATGGGATTCTTCATCCCGGCGCAGCGCATCTACACCTTTTTGGAGGTGCAGGGGCACGCATTTTTGTACAATCCAAGCGCACCGTCCCACGAGGAATGGCTGAAGGCGAAGAAGGCACAGAAGGAGCGCGATGATTGAGGAATCGTTAGATACTGACACGACACTCGTCACAGATTTGCGAATTCTGAGCGTTGAAGTGATGGGGAATGACCGTTTGCATGGTTGGGTCGAGCGCCTATTCGTTCCTGCCATGCGGGCGCTCACTAATCGAGCGATGACGGTGCTGGCTGACACACCAAGCGGCCAACCGGTTGCCGACCGGCCGCTCGGCTATGTTCCGGCGGGGCGCAAGCTCACCCTGCGCTGCCCTGACCGGGACTGCTGGATCGACCGCATCGACGTGATCAGCGGCGGGGGGGCGCCGCGACGGGCGCCGGCCTGCCCGAACTGCCATGGGGCGATGGCGCCGGAGAGCACGTTATGAGCGAGCAGGAAATCGCCTATGACTCGGTGATGCCGTTGGTCAGGAACATGCACCTGATGGCGCGTGTCCGCTGCCAAAAGTGCGGTTGGGAGCGATACGCGCAGTGGACCTATGGTGAGAGCGCCGGGGAGAAGATCATAGCGGCGGCGTGGAACCTGGTTAAGCACGTTGAGCGAACGCACACGGTGCTGGAACTGGCTGGGATCGACGCCAGTAATCAGTGGCCGAGGACGTAGTTATGACAATGACGTACCGGATGTGCAGAACATGCGACCGCCCACGTGTGGAGAATTGCGGGACGTGCTTCGGGTTCGGCGTCTATCCAGGGGAGACGATCTTGCTGGTGCCCATCCCAGCGGTGGAGGAGGACCCGGCGATTCTTGCCAAGGCGCAAACGTGTCCCGAATGCGGGGGTACGTTGCAGGGGATACAAACATGCGCGTCATCTTCGTGAACCCCCCGTCCCCATTTTTGATTCAGGATCGCGGGGCGCCTGCGCTCGGAATTCTCTACCTGGCAGCCATCCTCCGCCAGCACGACTACGAGGTGGCTTGCTGGGACTTGACGGGCGACGCCAGGCTGGCCGACCTCTTCGGGGGGGCTCAGGTACTCACCCAGGACCGATCGTTGCTCCTGGGGGCGGCCAAGGCCATCCCAGGCGAATTCTTCGGCGGCGGCGAAACGCTGTGGGCGATCACGGCCACGAGCGCGCAATATCATGAGGCGGTGAACCTGCGACACGCCATCACGGTGCGTGCTCCTCATGCGAAGGTCATTATCGGCGGCAGCCACGTTTCGGCGCTGCCGGACGAGGCGCTACGGGACGGGTTTCACGCGGTGATTGTGGGGGAGGCCGATGATTTTCTTGTAGATTGGCTGGATCAGGGAGGCCCGGTTGGCATACATCACAGCACGGCGCCGCGGGACCTTGATCGGCTGCCGTTCCCGGCGCGGGATTTGATCGACTTAGGGAGCTATTGCGCGAACCTCACGGTAGGGGAAGGCGCCGCGACAACGATTCATGCCTCTCGAGGCTGTCCCTGGCAATGCGCGTATTGTTTGCGCGAGCTGGGTGATAAGGCGCGGATCTACCGCCCGCGTAGCGTGGTGAATGTTATCGCCGAGCTTGATGAAATCTACGAGACCTATGGTATCCGTCGGTTCACGTTCACTGACGACGTGTTCGGCCTTCGTCGGCCATGGCTCCAGGAATTCTGCACGCAGGTCAAGGACCATGGGTATCATTTCCGTTGTAACATTCGGACAAACTATCTCTATCATGAGTGCCTGCCCGCCATGTATGAGGCGGGCTTTCGCGCGATAAGTTTTGGGGTTGAGTCCGCCGATGACGGCATCCTGGAATACATCAGCAAGAACACGGTGGCCCTGAACACCAAGGCGATCTTGGCATGTCGTGAGGCCGGCATCGCAGCCAAGTGCTATTTCCTCTGGGGGTTGCCCGGTGACGGCCGTGACAGTGCCGAGAAGCTCAAGCGGTTCGTCGAGGATGTGCGGCCAGACTCGGCTCAAGTAGCGACCTTAATTCCTCTCCCGGCGACTCCGCTCTTTCGCCAAGCGACAGCGATGGGGTTTGTCCCTGACTATAGCCAACTATACCACAACGGGAAGAACGGTAAGAGTGGGGACCTATGGCTGCCATGGTGGACAGAAGAAACGCTAGCCCTGCGTGACGAGTTACTGGCGTGGATCGAGGGCCACTACGCCCAGCCGCAGCCGGCGGTGCAATGCCCGAACGCGCTCAGCGCGACGGAGGCGTGAGCATGCTGATTACCGTTGCCTGTTATCCGGGTGAAATCCTCGTAACAGGGTTGCCTGAGCATGTCCGTGTGCGAGGAACAAGAGGCCTACCGTATTCCATAAGGAGGCCATAATTGGCTGAAACCGCCGCATCTTTGCCTAGCACAACTATCAAGCTTTCGCGGTCCATTCGTTATCGCTGCACCCGTGGTCACATGTGGGAAGAGGCGCCATGGATCTCTGGTCTTTCTGGTATCATGGCCGTCTCTGTCCCTCTTGAAGAGAAACACATAGGGTTGTGCTTACGATGTCTCGCTGACATGCTCGGCCATGTTTCCCAAGTTGCTGAGCCTCAGAGCTCAAAGGGTGCGGCATGAATTTGACCGACGATGACCGCGCCGTATTGGCCTACTACGAGGCGCACTTCCACGACCGCCTGACGGAGCGAGGCGTGAAGGCGGCCAACTGGGCGTTGTTGGAGGCCACCGGCGGCGTGGCTGGCAAGGACGTGCTCGACTTGGGGTGCGGCTACCCGCACGACGTGTTGCGCTGGGCAGGGGCGGCGCGAAGTTGGACCCTGGTAGACTGGTGTGTGCCGGCACTGACGAAAGCCTTGGTGGTCGCCTCGCAGGCAGGGGTGCTGGTTAACACCGCGCTCGTGGATGCTCGTACCTTGCCGGAGGACTGGCGCGAGGCGTTTGACCTTGTCATCTGCTTCGCCACACTGGGGGAAGTCTCAGTCAATCGGGAGCGCGTCCACCTGGGGGCGTATCGGGTCTTGCGCCCCGGTGGCCGGTACTGCCTGACGGTGCCGGATCGCGAGTATTTCAGCTTCGAGGAACGGCGAGGACCTGACGTATGTGGCTACATGGCGACGTGGACGCGGGAGGGGCTGGAGGTGGAACTCATGACGGCTGGTTTCGCCGTCCGAGAGATCAACACCACGCTACACGCGCACCTCAGTGCGTGGGTGGAGAAGCCGGCGCAGACAGGTCACACCCCGGTGCGCGTTGATGAGGTCCAGGAACGTGACCGGTCGGGCCGCTTCAAGCCGAGGGGGGCGCGCCGGTGAGGATTCTCGTCACGGGCTCTCGGGGGTTCATCGGCGGGCACCTCACCGGCGAATTACGGCAGCGGGGCCACACGGTGTACGGGCTCGACCTCGCGCATGGGGAGGACGAGCTGGCGTTCGCGCTGCGGGGCGACGGGATTGGCCCGACCTACGTGCGCTGCGACGTGGCGAATGCGCGCCAGTTGGAGCGGGTCATTGAGTCCTGGCAGCCATTGGATCTCATCTATCATTGCGCCGCCGAGTTCGGGCGTTGGAACGGTGAGGATCACCCAGAGGTGTTGTGGCTGACCAATGTGGTGGGGACGAAACACCTCCTGCGCCTCCAGGAGCGCTATCGATTCAAGCTCGTGCACTGCTCCTCCAGCGAGGTGTACGGCGACTGGGGCGACATTATGCACGAGTCCGTGCCGCAGTACCATGCCATCCAGTTGTTGAACGACTACTCGATGACGAAGGCGGTCAACGAACAACAGATCCGCAACAGCGCACGGCAGTACGGCACGGAGAGCGTCGTGGTGCGGTTCTTCAACGTGTATGGCCCTGGCGAGCGATATTCACCCTATCGGAGCGTCAACTGCCGGTTCCTGTACTGCGCGCTGCGCGGCTGGCCGTTCACCGTCCATCGCGGCCACCGCCGCACATCCACCTACGTCGAAGACGCGGCGCGGACGCTGGCGACCATCGCGGAGCGCTTTACGCCGGGGGGCCTCTATAATCTGGCGGGTGGGCAGGAGCACACTATCGAGGAGCTGGCCGAGGTGGTATTGACCGTCACCGGCGCATCTCCCGCGCTGGCGACCTACGCGGACGCCGAGCCGATGACGACGAGGTATAAGTGGGCTGATATCAGGAGAGCCGTGCAAGAATTGGGGCACGAAGAGCGCGTGCCTCTCCTGGAAGGCTTGCGGCAGACGGCGACCTGGATGAAGGGCGAGTACGGACTATGACGTTTCTGGATTACCTGCAGACGCAGAACCGCTGCCTGAATTGGCGCGCACGTGAGGGTTATCCCCCGACTGAGCGGCTGCTCGCCTTGGTGCCGGCAGCCAAGCGGGGCGCATGGGCCGTCGAGCTCGGGGCCTGCCGGGGCATGGCCTCCGCGCGCCTGGCGGCGAAGGGCTACCGGGTCCTGGGCCTGGAGCTCTTCTACCAACTGGTGCGGGAGGCTGTCCCTGGTCCAAGGATAGGGTACGTCGTGGCGGACATGCACGACGCGCCCTGCCGCGATGGGGGCGCGGTGATCGTGTTTGCCGACAACGTGTTAGAGCATGCGCACGACATCCGCGGGATCCTGGTCGAGGTGGCCAGGGTGTTAGCGCCCGGGGGATGCCTCTACGGGGCGATCCCATTGGTGGCGCGCGTCTGGTCCGAGTGCCATCTCTGGTCGGTGAACACGCCGGAGGAGCTAGTTGCTCTGTTCCAGGCGATCGCTCCAACGCTGCGCTTGCGGACCCTGGAGCTGGTCGAGGCCGATGAGCCACAGTGTCTATTCGTGTTAGAGAACGCGGCATGATTACCGAATGCGAGGGACATCCATACGTTGATATTCTCGTATATGGGGAGAGGGAACGCGAGGCGCTGGAATCAGGACATTTCTGGCCGATATCGTCAATGTGGGAGCTGTGTGATGTGAGTGCGGGGGAGGCGTGCCAGCAGATGTTGTTCAAGGAGATGGTCGCAAGCGCCGTTGAGGCGTTGTGGAGCTACGCGAAGGAGACCGGCGTTGCGTGGCTTGACGCTCTAGTCTTCGCCGTCGCGCCCATGCCGTCGCATGAGCTCATGGTGCAGCATGGGTTCCATCGGGCAGAAGATGATGATGGCCAGATGCACCGGCAGGAGCGCACGATCACTGGATGTTATTTCCCGATGCCGGCACCCATGGTCATACTGTACAGTCGTGCCCTTATCATCTCGGCGTTGACACAGGGGCTGAATCTCAAACAGCTGATACGCGACACGCTGCTCCACGAAATTGGCCACCACCTGGGCCTTGGGCACGAGCAGATGCAGGAGTTAGGAATATAACGGCATGATCGTTAATTTTGAGGAGTGACTGGGGGAAATGCGATGGATGCTGTTTATATTCTATTTGATGAACTAGGTTGTGTAATCAACGTCTATAGATCTGGCAAAGCTGCTATACACGCAAGAAAGTCCTATAACCATGAAATCCTGGCTGTGAGGAGAGCGCGTAGGCTCACTCTGTATGATGCACCTCTAGCAAGACTAAGGAAGTTTCCTATAGAGTGTTCAGGGGAGTCTCCAGAGCGATGATGACAGGTAATGTCTATTTAGCACAAATGAGCACCCTTTATGGAAGCAGGAGTCTTTTTCTTCCCTACTCAGTCGGCCTTCTGCAAGCCTACGCTCAGACGGTCCCGGAGATCCGCAGTGCCTACGCTTTCAAGGGGTTCCTGGTCAGGCGCGAGCCCATCGCTGAGGTCGTGGCGCGGCTAGAAGAGCCTGCTATTCTAGGCTTGAGCTGCTATCTCTGGAACTGGGAATACTCCAAGGCGCTGGCCGCAGCGGTCAAGCAGGTATATCCTCGATGTCTGATCGTTATGGGTGGACCGCAGGTGCCGAACCAGGCGGACGGTTTTTTTAATGAGCATCCTTACGTGGACTTATTGGTGCATGGAGAGGGGGAAGCCGTTTTTGCTGAGGTGCTCTCTGTGGCGTTGCAAGAGATGCCTGATTTTACAGCGGTGGCGGGGATTACCGTACACCGTCCAGGGAGCATGACGCAGACAGCATATGTGTCAGGAGCGCATCACTTGGGACCGGTAGAGCATATTTCTTGGCATGCCCCCTTGCCCACGCCGCAACGTGCGCGCTTGCAGGATCTATCGGAGATCCCATCACCGTATATGACGAACCTATTCGATAAATTGCTCGAAGAGCCTTATGATTGGAACGGGCTGATCGAGACGAACCGGGGCTGTCCCTATACGTGCTTAGCAGGAGACACTCCCGTCCATACGGTATATGGAAAGATTCCTATCGCTGAGGTTGCTAGACGCTTCAAAGAGATTGGAGTCTTCACATTTGATGCGGTGGATGGGCGGATGAAAGTTGCCACGGCAAGAAATATCAGGCTTACAGGGAGAAATCGTCAACTCGTTCGCGTTCATTTTAGTGATAGGACTCATATTGACTGCACACCTGACCATCGATTCTTAGCATTCAAATGGTCGAATCAACATGGACAAGAACAACAATGGGAATGCGAAGCGAAAGACCTACAACCGGGAATCCATGTACGCGCCATGCGACGACGAGGTGCGGTGACCGGAAATCCCTATCATGGAGTGGATGGGCGGTTTATAAGTCAACCGATGAATCATGTCGTAGAGTATCTTGAGAGTCTGCCTGGGTTCCATGATGTTTATTGCCTGGAAGTGCCGACAACGGGATGGTTCTTCGCCAATAATGTCCTGGTGCACAACTGCACATTTTGCGTGTGGGGTGATTCGGCCTTGAGCAAGTTCCACGAATTTCCCGAGGACCGCCTTCTGGCAGAGATTGACTGGTTCGGACAGCATCGCATCCGCTTCGCCTACGCCGCCGACGCGAACTTCGGCATTGTGCCCCGCGACGTAGCATTGACCGAGGCGCTGGCGCAGACGAAAGCCCGCCACGGGTACCCTCAGGAGTTCCGGGCGTGCACCGCGAAGAACAGCGGCGAGCGGATCTTCGAGATCTCGAAGATCCTGCACGCCGCCGGCATGCACAAAGGCGCGACGCTGAGCCTGCAGAGCCTTGATGCGCACACCCTGCAGGCCGTGAAGCGCACCAACATCAAGATGGACGACTTCGCCGGCTGGATGCGCCGGTACCGGGAAGCCGGTATCAGCACCTACACTGAGCTGATCCTGGGCCTGCCGGGGGAGACCTACGAGTCGTTCACGGCTGGCATCGACACGCTGCTGGAGGCGGGGCAGCACGAACATATAAATATTTACATGCTTCAGCTTCTCCCCAACTCCGAGATGGCCGACCCGGCCTATATGGCAAAACATGGCATCAAAACGCGGCGCATGCCTCAGCTCCTCCAGCACAGCACGCCGGGGGCTGATGGGGTGACGGAGTATCAGGATATCGTGATTGAAACGGCAACGATGCCATTAGAAGATTGGAAGCGGGCGTACCTGTTTGCCTGGGCAGTGCAAACATTTCACTGCCTGGGGCTGCTGCGGTGCGTGGCCATCGCGCTGCACGCCTTGCATGATATTTCCTACAGCGAATTCTATGGGCGCCTGCTGGCATGGGCACAGCAGCACCAGAATTCGTTGACCGGCATGCAGCTTTCCCAGACTACGGCGGTGATGGAGGAAGCCTTGACCGGCGGGCGGTGGGACGTGGTTCTGCCCGACTTTAGCGAGACCATATGGCCGACGGAAGAGGCCAGCTTTCTGGTGTTGGCTGCGGAGAAAGCGGAGTTTTACCAGGAAATTCGCGGATTCTTGAATAGGGTTATAGGAGAACGGGCTTGTGAAGACTTTAATGAGGGCTACCCTGATTTGCTGACGTATCAGCGAGAGATACTCATTGACCCACGATCGGATATGCCGCAGTCCATCATTCCGCTTCGCCGAAACTGGCATACATGGCTTGCTGGCATTCTCCAAGGGGAGGTGCTAGGTATACCACAGAGGGGAGATTATCACCTTTGCATTAGACGGCAACTCGCCTATGCAGGAGACCTGGAACGGTATGCCCGTGAAATCGTCTGGTATGGCCGCAAGGGCGGGGCCTTCCTGCACCGAGACGTGGAGGAACAGCGACGTGCCTGAGCCAGTCATTCATTGCGACGCCCCGCTGTGCCCCGGACAATTTCTGGCCGGCGACGATTTCGTGCAGCTCGACTTCCCCGACCTACCGTTGCTGGTGTTCTGCGGCGCGAAGTGCCTGTGGGTCTGGATCTGGGCGCAGGCGCAAGGATCGTGGCAGGGGTTGGGGACACAGTGTATCGAGCCGAGAAAGGCGAAATCTTGTGGCGAAATACCGTAAGAAGCCTATCATCATTGAGGCCGAACAATACTGTGGGCAACGAGACTTTCCTGCAGGCATGTGCTTCTGTGGCAAATCATCAAGTGGAGCGGCGCATGTGCATACCTTGGAAGGGGATATGCACGTCAGTTATAATGATTGGATCATCACTGGAGTGCAGGGAGAATGTTACCCTTGCAAGGATGAGATCTTCAAGAAAACCTATGAGATTGTGGAGTGATCGATGCCGTATGACCTGTCCGTGATTATCCCGTCGTTCAACAAGGCCGAGCCCTTGGGGAACGCGCTCATGAGCCTGCAGAACCAGACGTTTCCGCACGATCGCTTCGAGGTCCTTGTCATCGATGACGGCAGCACCGACGAGACGCGGGGGATCGTCACCGAGGCGCGCCAGCACGTCGATTTCCGGTTGCGGTGCTTCTACTTGAACCGGCCGGAGCCCAGCACGGCGGCGCTGCCCTGGAACTACGGAATCAAGCGGGCCGAGGCGCCCGTCATCGTGCAGGCGGGGGCGGATGTCATCCTGGCAAAGGACGCCTTGGAACTTCTGGCCATGTACGTCGCCGACACGGACGGCAATACGCAGGTGTTCGGTCAGGCGTATAATATTCATTCTCCGTTGACACAAGCCTTACTGGAACATGTTCCATGGCTTGATGACATTCACAGCCTGGAATCGATCCTCGTTTCTTCCTATCACCACAGCGCGTATTGGACGGTGCCCATGCTAGCGGCGCTGCCCAAGACGTGCTTCGAGCGGTTGGGAGGGTATGATGAGAGCTTCGAGGGGCGCTACCCCGACGACAGCTGGTTCTGGGTGCGCTTCCAGGCCAGCGGTGGCAAGGCGCTCAATCCTCCCGAGGTTTGGGGGGCGCACCAGTGGCATGTGCAGGTCGATCCCCCATGCGGGGAAAATTGCCCTTGCCCGTTGTGGCAGAAGGGCCGGACCTTCCCGGGTCCTACCATGAAGTTCAACGGCGATCCGAAGGATCTAATCGTGAACCCTGACGGCTGGGGTGAGTTCGCCGACAGCGAGGAGCGATGAGGGTCTCGTCGGATATCATTATAGCTATAACGGTTTTTTGTGCGTGGAGTGCTGTCCTTGTGCGGTGGTTAGTCTATGGATGATATTGAACCGCATGGCATCATGGATGGATACGATGGACGAGGCCGACGACATCACGGTTCGGTGGAATGACAGGGCTCGGCGCGCAGGCCGTATTCCGCGCACGATGCCGGCGCTCCTGACGTGCCTCGGCGTGCCGACGGCGCGAACCTATGCGTATCAGACGCGGAAAGGCTTCGCCGCGGGGCGCCCTGGTGGCTTCTGGAAGCGCTACGCAGACGAGGATATCCTGACCGCACTGCTCCTGCAGGCGAAGGCGCTGTATCGCCAGCAGTGTCTGGAGGTGCACCCAGATCGGGGCGGGACGGACGCCGAGATGGCGGCGTTGAACCAGGTCTGGATGTGCATCAAGCACATCACTCGGTATCACTCGGAGGTCTGGCGTGAGTTGTGAGATGCACGTCAATACGTTCCGGTTGCTGCGGCGCGACGAGCCGTTCATCGATCGTGAATGGAAGGAATGGAGAATTTGATGAATGACCAGGTCGTCCTGAAGCGTTGCACAGACATCACGGCTGTTGTTACCATGTCAAACGCGACATTGATTCGTGTCATGTGGAAGACAAAGACGAATGAAAATTATCCGCTTCCGCCGCCTGGACCACCCGTGCCCCGTCATTGACGGCGTGCGCGTCGAGCGCTGGGAAATCGCCTTCTCGGAGGCCGATCTCTGGGTGAAGCTCGACGGCGCCATGGCAGAGATCGACATGCTAGCCCAGCCGTTCTGGGTGCGGTGGTGGCGGTGGATATATCCGATGACGTTCACAACGAACGGGGGAAATGATGAAGGTCTATCGAGTTGAATTGCTCATCTTTGATCATGATGAAATCGGGGATCAGGAGATTTGCGATGTGCTCGAAAATGAATCATACCCTAATCATTGCATGACTCCAAAGGTCATGTCAATGGCAATGCGCGAAGTAGAATGGACGGATGATCATCCACTGAATATAGAGGGAGCCATGAACGCTGAATTTAATCGACTCTTCTCTCAGTGAGATGATACGATAGCAACAGCGCTCTCTGTGTCGGCACGAGGCAAACACGAACCTAAGCCGGCGGTGGATGAGGGATATTATCCCTCTCCCCGCTGGCTTTTTTGTTGGAGCACAGTGGGGAATACCGACCTTTGCATCGTCTTCGGCACGAGGCCGAGCTTCATCAAGCTCTGGCCCGTCTGGCGCGCCCTGCGGGCGCTCGGGCAGGAGCCCACCGTCGTCTGCACCGGGCAGCATGACGAACTGGTGCGCCAGCACATGAGCATTCTGGACATGCCCGTGGACGTGTGGCTGGACGTCATGCGCGACAGCCGTGGGCTGGCCGAGACGCTGGCGCTGGTCATCGAGCGCGTCGCGGCGGTCGTGCGCGAGCTGCGTCCCAGGCTCGTCGTCGTGCACGGGGATACGACCAGCGGCCTGGGGGCCGGGCTGGCGGCGTTCCACCTGGGCATCACGGTGGCGCACGTCGAGGCGGGCTTGCGTTCGGGGCACTACCAATCGCCTTACCCCGAGGAGGTGAACCGCATCGCACTGGACGCGCTGGCGACGCTCCTCTTCGCCCCGACGACGCGGGCGGCGGCGCAGGCGCGGGTAACGAACCCACAGGCGCGAGTGGAGCTCACCGGGAATCCGGTGGTGGATGCGGTGCAGCATGTGCGGGAGATGGAGAGCACGCAGTATAGCGTTGCGTTCCACGCACCGTACAAGCGTGGAATCCTGCTGGAGCTGCACCGGCGTGAGTCCTTCGGCCCAGGGTTGCTGGCGATGGCGGAGGCCGTCATCGAGGGCGCGGCAACGAGGGGGGACGAGGTCGTATGGCCAGCGCACCCGAACCCGGCGGTGCAGAAAGCTGTCGCGGCACTGCAAGGGAAGTACCGAAATCTCTTCATCGAGCCGCCGATGGACTACGGGTTCTTCCTGGCGGTCGCCCACGCGAGCTGCTTGATCGTGACTGATTCCGGCGGGGTGGTCGAGGAGGCGTGCACGCTCGGGACGCCCACACTACAGCTCCGTGACCACACGGACCGCCCCGAGGCGATCCCCATCTTCTCATGGCTGGCGGGGCGCGACCCGGCGAAGATCCGCGACCTGGTCACGGTGGCGCTGGACAACGCCGAGTCTTGGCGGCGACAGATCCAGGGACGGGCGAACCCGTTTGGGGATGGTCACGCCGGGGAGAGGATCGCGGGGATCATCCTGGAGTGGCTGGCGCATGAATAATCTAATATCCGATGACGACCTGAACCAGCTCATTATCCGCCTCGATGAGGCATTGTGGCTGCTCTACGGCACGAAGTACAAGAGCGGCAACCTGACGGTCGTGGTCATTGGCCAAGTGGAGGAGATCCTGGAGGATGTCATCGAGGACCTGCGGCTGGCAGCGAACCCGGAGGTGCAGCGGGGAATTCAGCGGCTCATTGACGAGGTGACGGGAGATGACTGAGAAGCTGACGTTGTGTTCCATGATGAAGAACGAGGCCGAGAATGTCCTGAACATGCTGCGGTCTGTCGAGAGCTTATGGGATTATTTTGTCATCGGCTTCGACAACACCTCCGATGATGGCACGGAGGCGCTCGTCAAAGAGTATCTCCAGGGGCGACGGGGTCTGTACTATCACTTCACCTGGCGCAACAATTTTTCCTGGGCGCGCAACCTCTATCTCGATATCGCCGAGGGGGAGTTCTCTGACGCCAAGTGGGCGCTCATCATGGATGGTGACGACGTACTGCACCCTGATAGCCGGAAGCTCCTACGTGCCTGGAAAGAGAAGCCGAACGAGCAGTACGTGATTCTGAACGCTTACGTGTACCTGGATTATGATGCCTACGGCATTCCGATGCTCTTCTATCCCCGCGTGGCGCTGATTCGGAATCTGCCACGCATTCGTTTTAAGTTCGCCAGCCATAACGTCATCGAAGGTGGGGGGGATGAGCAACTCCTCGTCCGCGACTTCATCGTGTTGCATCGTCAAGCCAAGAACAAGCGAGCCATGCGAGAGCGGCAACGGGTCGAAATGAACCTGCCCAACCTGGAGGCCCAGGCCGAGGGCACCGACGAGCCGGCGCGGCCCCTATTTTACGAGGGGAACACGCGTATGGATTCTGGGGACTATGAGGGGGCCGAGCGCGCTTTCACGCGCTACCTGGAGCGCGCCACCTGGCACGAGGAGCGCTATCAGGCGATGCACCATCTCTCGAGCCTGCGCATGATCGCCGGGGACGCCGCCGGGGCGCGGGGGTGGGCCTGGCAAGCGTTGCAGGAGCCCGGGCAGTGGAACCGGGCCGAGAGCTACATGCTCCTCGGCGACATGGCGCTGTTCGAGGGACGGCCGGGCGAGGCGCTGCACTGGCTGGAGATCGCCGGGAACATGTCGCCGCCGGTCAACAGTCTCTTCCTGCAAGGGCCGGTCTACACCTGGTTCCCCCACTGGCGCCTGGCGCTGCTGTACGACCGCTTGGGGCGTTGGACGCAGGCCCTCGATCATGCCAAGATCGCAGCGAAGTGGCGCCCGTCACCGGACATCCTGCGGGCCGTCGAGGTGCTGGAAGCGTGCGTCCGGGAGTGGGGGCCCGGCGATCAAGCGGACGACGGCTTGCAGCGCATCGACGGGGCCTTGCCCCTGGCGACCGGGCTTCGGCCCATCACCGATGAGGACCTGGCGAAGGCCCTGGACGAGATCGGACGGAATGGGGATCTCAGCGATGACGACGCGGGAGCGGCGGCTGGATCTGACGTGGCGGAAGGGGCGGCGGGCGTGGCGGTTGATATGCCCAGTTTGTGACCGGGTATTCATCGCGCCGCGCCTTGCCGTCACTTGCCGCTGGCGGTGTTGGGCCGTCCAACGGTGGCACAGTTTGTTGGCGGTGGTGGGGATGAAGCCGTGATCGTCATCAAGCAAGTTAAGGTCAAGCTCACTGAGAACACCAAGGCGCTGCTCTACCGGTTCGGCGACGAAGTGCGCCCGCACATGCGCAACGCCATGCAGACCACGGTGGAGGTAGGGAAGGCCGTGGCGGCGGAGCGGGCGCCGAAGGACCGCGGGCTGCTGCAGAACAGCATTTACAGTCTCGTCGAGGACCAGTGGCCCAGGACCGTGGGCGTGCTGGGGTCGCCGCTGGAGCACGCCGCGCCGATGGAGTACGGTACGACCCCATTTTGGCCGCCTTCCGCGCCCATCGAGGCGTGGGTGGGACGGAAGTTCGGCTTGCAGGGCATCGAGAGGCGCTCTGTGGCATTCCTTATCCGTCGAACGATCGCGGGTCTTTCACCGAAGGGGAAGCCGGGAGGCTTGCGGGCGCGCAGGTTCTTCGCCGCTGGCCTCAAGCAGATGCAGGCCGTCGCCCCGGCGCTCTTTGAGCGCGCCATGGTGAACCTGGCGCAGCGGCTCAGTGATCGATAATCGCTTGCGCCGAAAGGCGCAAGGTTTTATACTAATGGCTGATTTATAGGCACGGCACGAGGCGAACGAGGACCTAAGCCGGCCGTCGGGAGGAAACTTCCCGGCGCGCCGGCTTTTTTGTTGCCTGGAGATCGCGGATGCCCATCGGCGTTACCGGCATCGCCACCCAGATCAAGAATCTGATCAGCTCGGTGACGGGCATCGGGCGCATTCATACCTTCAAGCGGTGGGGAGCAACGGATAAGGACTTCGAGACCTTCGCCGCCACGGGGGGCAAGATCAACGTCTGGTTCATCAGCCGCTTCTCGACCGCCGAGCGCTGGCTCACGACCGGGGAGTTCAACAGGGCGCACCTCTTTCACGTCCAGGGCGTGTACGGGTTGAAAGATGCCGACGCGACCGAAGAGGCGTTCCAGGTGATCGTGGACCGGGCCGTCGGGCGATTCCGCAGC
>ERZ1292625.380-Hain-H41-01um-R1-380-length-69327-cov-11_pt1 | contig 69327 bp, 100 predicted proteins | sample MGYA00564400_ERZ1292625 | MGnify/ENA primary metagenome ERZ1292625 (study PRJEB36523, sample SAMEA6512639) | groundwater metagenome | collected 2019-01-08 | study: AquaDiva: Metagenomics assemblies of 32 groundwater samples | reverse complement strand
CTGCACATCTCTGGCGTTGGCACCCAACGGTTCATCATGGATGAGACCGGCTCGACGGTGCAGCTCAAGTCGGTCGTCTCCACGACACAGGGGTTCATCGGCACATCGACGGCCCATCCATTCAGCATCGGCTCAACCGATGGGAATGTATTGACCATTGGCACCGGTCATGGAGCCAACACCCGGGTGAACATCAACTCCACTGAGTTTGTGATCAACGACTCTAGTCAAGATTACGACTTTCGGGTTGAGGCGGACACCAACCCAAACATGATCGTCGTCGATGGGACGGGAGCCGGGGCTGTCGGCATCGGGATCGCCAACACCACGGCAGGCACGCTCCTCGTCTCGCTGCCGCTGACCTTCTCAGCCGTGACGACGGACATCACCTCGGCCGGCGACGCCGATCTGAATCTCGATGTGACCGGCGCCGGCATCATCCAGCTTCAAGGGCCGACGACCGTCACGGGCGCCACCGTCATCAACGGTGTCACCAACACGACGATCCTGACGGCGATGGCTTCGCCCATGGCGGCGGCGGAGACACTGGACTTCCGATGGGGCGAGGTCGACGCGACCGACCAAGCCGGCGTCCTGCGCTACATCAATGGCGACGGTGTTTCAGGCAACTCCAAGATCCAGCTTTTCAACGGTGGCAACACGGCCGCCACCAGCGGCATCACGCTCGTGAGCGTCGGGCAAGTTGGCATCGGGACCGCGACCCCGGCCGGACGTGTCGACATCAACAACGGCGCGATCGCTGAGTCGATCTTGATCGCTCGAGACAACGGCACCGCCGCCTTCACCATCGCCGACGGTGGGAACATCACCGCAACTGGGACGTACACCGGCCCGGTTGGCTCGACGTCGGCGACGTCGTACGCCTTCGTCAGCGACCCGAATACCGGCATGTACTCGGCTGGCGCGGACAGCGTCTCCCTCGTCGCCGGTGGCACCGAGGTCATGAAGTGCGGCGGCGGGCAGTGCACCCAGGGCGCGGGCACCGCCGGCATGTTCGCGATCGCCACCACCGTGGGCGACGCCACCACGGCAACCTACGGGTTCGCCAGCGACGGCAACACCGGCATGTTCCGCATCGGCGCCGACGAGCTCGGCTTCACCGCCGGCGGCACCCAGCGCCTTTCCCTCGATGCCACCGACCTCGTGTCGACGGTGTTCGTGCAGGCCCCACGCTTCCACAACACGACAGCCCAGAGTGTGGCATGCGCGGCAAACGTGCTGGCGCTGACGCCGACGTCGACGACGGTCTATCTCGACGCCAATGCTGATGATTGCGTCATTACCGTCAGCGAGCCTGCTGCGACGTTCTTGAACGACGTGATCAACATCGTCGTGTTCAACCTTGCTGTTGCGAACGCCGTCACGTTTCCAAACAGCGCCAACGTGATCGACGGTCCCACGCTCTGTCATACGACAGGGTTCAACGGGACGGCCGGCGCGACCGGCGTATACAGCCTGGTGTACGCCGATCTCGCCAATGACACCTTGATCGGACAAAGCTGCACACAGAACCTCTGAGGTGACCCATGACTGTGTTTGAACGATTCGCAGTGTTGGTCGTCGGCGCCATGTTCTTCGGGTTGCTGACGGCGTGCTTGACGATCGGACAGTGCGCCCCGTCCTGCGTGGGGGTGGGGTAGATCACGTGCGGGTACGCAATCTAGTATTAACGGCGGCGGTAGCGGTGGTAGGTGCCTGCAGCACCCCCCTAAAAGCCCAAAGCGCCTTTGGCCCTGCTGGTGGTGGGTCCCCCGGACCCGGGGTCAGTGGACTTGAGATTGCCCGCGGGGCGACGACAGGGGTTTCACCTATCCTTTTGTTCGGGAGAAACCCTGATTTGGATGTAGGAACCGAAGACCTATGGGCCCAAGGGGGTAACTTCGTCCCGCCCACCGCCGCAAGAGTTCACGCCTTAGTCTCCACTTCTGCTAACGACACGGCGGCCGGTACGGGGGCGCGAACTGTCTTCGTTGAGGGGCTGGACTCAGCCTTCGCCTTGGCTTCCGAAACCGTTACTTTGAACGGGGCTACCCCCGTAAATACGGTCTCCAGTTACACGATGATTCATCGTCTGACGGCACTTACCGCCGGCTCGGGTGATGTGAATGCGGGGGCCATAACAGCCACCGCGGCGGTGGATGCAACAGTCACTTGCGGCATTATGGTGTCAGCAGGTAGAAGCCAGCAGGCCATATTCCAAATTCCGGCCGGTAAGACTGGGTATCTAATCCAAATACAGGGTGGGCTGCAGGGTGGTGGGTCAGGGGCGGTGGATTTGTTCGTCTTTGCCAAACCTTTTGGAGGGGCCTTTACCGTACTTGATAACGTGGCCTTGGATTCTGTTGGGGCTTCCGCCCTACAAATTAACTATATGGTCCCTTTGGTAGTAACTGAAAAGACAATAATAAAGCTACGGGGAACATCCAGCGCTGTGAATCTGGACGTGATGGGGTCTTTCGTGGTTCTGCTGATTGACAACTGATATTCTGTGGTTATGCAACATCTCTCTCACCCGCTCGTCCTCCTCGCCATCGCCATCCTCGGCCCTCTCCTTCGGGATTTGGTCGTAGGGCTTTTGAAGTCGAAAGCTAAGGAGCTACTGACCGACAAAAACCCCGGTAACGACACCGCCGGTAAAGCCTTGGCCGACGCGGCTTCGGCAATCGAAAGGCTCAAACTTTCGATGGCTCCGACCCCGCCACCGAAGCGATAACCTTCCGGGGGCGCCCGCCTAAAAGCGCGGTATTCTAGCGGGATGCTTTTACGAACGCTGGTTACGCACCACGCCGATTCCGTCCTGGCTTCGGTGGCTTCGGTCGGCACTACGGCGTCGCTGGCCGAGTTGTCACCCCCCGACGTGACCGTGCCCGTCAGCCTCTTGCCCTACCTGATTTCCTTGCTGGGCCCGGTGTTGGTCTTGGTTGCCAACCGGGTGCTGTCGGCCAAAGCCGCTGGTAAGCGGGCGCGCAAAGCGCTACTAGACCGCGAGGCGGCTTCGAAAGAAAACGACGGCGACCCCGCCAACGACGCCGAGGTTCGGGAACTCAAGGCCCAGGCGGCAGAATTGGAAGCCGAGGCCGCGGTGCTGGATGCGTTGAAGCCGGGGCCGAAATGAACGTCGTCGAACTGGCGTTGAAACAAGTCGGGGCGGCCGAAGTACCAAAAGGCAGCAACCGGGGGCCGGTGGTGGATCAGTACACGGGGGGTAACGCTGTCCCGTGGTGTGCTTTGTTTACGTCGTGGTTGTTCCGCGCGGTTGGTCGGGATCTGCCAGGGGACTACGCACCGAGCCCGGGGAAGATGTCGGATTATTGCTCGGTCTCCAAGACTGAGGATGTTTTCCAAAACCACGGCTGGTACTTCATGGCGCCCGAAGCGGGGGACCTGGTGTTCTATTCGGATCGCGGCTTGAGTGATGCCGGACCCGGGCGCCATATCGGTTTGGTGGTTGCTGTGCATGCTGACTACATCGAAACCGTTGAGGGAAATTGGGGCCAGGAAGTGGCTCACCGCAAGGTCAAGCGATCGAGCCCAAAAATCGTTGGGTATGGCCGGCGGCCGTGAAACGTTACCGCCCTCGGTCAGGCAAAGAGTGTCACTGCTGGCACTGCGACCCTTGGATCCGGGTCCTGGACTACCGCCGTCGCCGTGATAACCTAAAGCCGGGCTGAGCCCATGTGGGATGGTGTTGCGCGCTGGGGAACCAGGCCGTCGGTCGTGAAAACGGCTTCGTCGCATTGGACCTCGGGCGACCGGGGTCTGTCTTTTTTGGAGAATACATACGGTAGTGGTGCCTCGGGTCGGACTCGAACCGACACTGATCCGTTTCTAAGACGGAGGTCTCTGCCAATTGGACTACCGAGGCGGAGGTAGTCAGAGGTCGATGGTGTAAGTGGTCTGGGCGGTGGGATTCGAACCCACGGCTTCTCGCTTCCGAAACGAGCACGCTACCGCTGCGCCACGCCCAGTAATCGACGACACCGTCGACTGGCTAGGGCTTGGGTGCGGGGAATGGCGCATGAGCAGAGCGTAACACGGTTTGGTAGTCTTGGTCAATGCGAGATCCCGTTACAGACTTAGCTGCCGAAGCCGAATCCGCGCCTCATGAACGGGCTCGGAGGACCTCGCTAGTTCGGTCGCGCTTCCGCGCCGTGGGGCTGTCGTTGTACCCCGAAGCCTACGCCGAGGCGATGGTGCAGTTAATCGAAGACGAATGCGTTGCGATCCGGAAGCGCTTCGCCGCCATGCTGGACGTCACGAGGGAATACTACGCTGGGCAAGGCATGACCGACGCGCAACTCGAAAGGGCGGCGTACACCCTCTTGGTCCACTACATCGACCACGACGGCGCAATAGCCTTGCCTATGGATTCCGATACCGAGTAACCTCGGTCACAATGCCCTCCAAAACCCCCAAGCCGTCGAAACCAAAACCCTGGCGTACGCGCCCCGAGCCCGAGAACGTGGGGTTGCTGGCGGAGGTGAATCGGACTCCGGAACGGCCGCGGATGGTGGTCATCGTCTCAGACATCCACGTGCCTTACCACTGTGAGAAGGCCGTGAACGCCTTCTTTGATTTCCTCAAGGAAACCCAACCCGACGAGGTTGTGTTGAACGGCGACGTGGCTGACATGCACGGCGCTAGCCTGCACGGAGACTCTCTCTCCGAGAACCTCCTACAAGAAGAGATTGGGTGCGTAAATAACTTCTTGGATACCGTGCAGCAACTGGCCCCTCAAGCAAGGATTCATTATGTAGAGGGTAACCACGAGGAGCGCCTTACCCGTTATATCGAGCGTCGCGCCCCGAACATGCGCGGAATGACCTCCGTCCCCGAGCTGCTTGGCTTGAACGAACGCGGCATCGGTTGGACTCCCTACGGCAAAGTTCATTTCTTGTCCGATAAAGTAGGGTGCACTCACGGCACTTTGCACGGTACTAATTATGCCCGCGATACTTTGGTCAAGTATGGTATGTCCTTATTCGTGGGGCACGCCCACCGCCCTGCCGTCGCCACCATGGGTGTGGCTGGGAAAGATTCCGATACCGTGCGGGGCGTCTTCGGTTGCGGGTGTCTAATCCCCGTCGATTCAGTGCCATACATGAAAGGGCCGACGTCTTGGACCCAGGGTTTCGGCGTCTGCTACATCATGCCGGACGGTACGTTCACGCCTTATTTGGTGAACATGGCTAAAGGCCGCTTCGTGTGGGGAGGTAAGATTTATGGTTGAGGCCAACGACTACGGTAAGCGTCTGATCGAGAAGTACGGACTCCGAGGCTCCCACTTCGAAGTGAACGCTGGGTGGCACGGCATCCTTGAGACTCTGATCCAAGACCTAATCGCCTTGGGCTGGGACCGAGAGGTCGCCCAGGTTAAAGAAAAATTCTCCGCGTGTCGCTTCTACATCGGGAACGGCTCACACGCGATCCACGACCGCATCGACGTGTTTGAGGATCAGTCAGCTAAGACTTGCGAGTTCTGTGGTCAACCAGGCTCAACCGTCGGGAAGTACTGGATTAAGACTTTGTGCACGAAGTGTGCCGAAGGCTACACGTCGTGAGGTCGCAGCATGGTTGAAGTCCACCGCACCAAATGGGTTATCGGGTTTTTCCTCGAGTCTGCGCTATTCGGTATGGCCGTGGCCGTGGGTGACCGACTCGTTAGCTGGTTGTGGGATCTGGTTCTTCTGCGGGTTCAGAAGTTTCAGAAGTCGCGCAAAGCTCGGTCGCGGAGGCGGCCTCAGCCACGAAGTAAACGACCCCCGAGTCCGATTCCGAGTGCTCCAACAGACGATGTCGAACTTCCGGAAGAGCCCACAACTCCCCCTCGATGAGATGCACCAGACACCGCCACGCATCCGCGAAACCGTACCGAGTCCAGTCTGCCTCCGTGAAGGGCTCGCCCGCGGCGTCGGCTTCGTCCGGGTCGTCGCGGTACTCAGGGTGGGACATGGCTTGGGACCATCTTTGGTCCGCCCTAAGCAAACGACGTGACAAAAAGGAAACGGTAACGGTGGACATACCGTTACCTTAGTGGGTGGGGTCCCTGAGCGTCAAGGGTAGTGAGTACCCTAGCGGATTATTCCCTGTCCACCACCCACGACACGTACCCCAACGCCAGGTCTGCAGCCATTGAAAAGGCGCGGTGCGCCTCCCAATTACGGTCCCGAGCCGCGAGCGCCGCATAGTCCAGGAACGTGGCGTGCAGTCGCAGCCGGTCCCGTGTGCGGGCGGAAGCCGCCTCGGCACACTCCGCCTCGTGGCGTGCGAAAGGATTGGCGGCCCTCACGCGGGCTCCACGTAATCGAGTTCAACGTCGTAGTCATCATCTGAGTTCGATTGATGAGCCCTAACCAACCGCGCTGCTTCTTCCTCGGCTTCTTCAAGGGAGGAGGCTTGGATTTGCTTACAAATCTTGATCCACACGGTGTATTCCTGCGTGGGGGCTTCGACGGCGGGGTCGGCTGAACGATAGTCTTCGAGTTCTTTTTTCATGGCGTCTCCCTGGGTCTAAAGTGGACACGGTATCGGATCCGGCTAGGGGCTACAGCCCACACACCCCTCCTTTACAAGAATCGTGCTCTTTCATCTCAACACCTTCCATACCGTGCGCCTCGGTATAGGGGACCGCTGTCAGAGGCTGCCCACCTCGGGATCCATCCGGGTAGAACGTCAAACCACGCAACCTAGGCGCGTACTTGGAAATCACTTCGGCGGTGGATCCCACGCGGTCTTCGTTGTTCAGATCCGACCCCCACGCCGGGAGGTTGATGGTCGAGGAAATGGCCATGTCCACATAGTCCTGAACGTCAGCTTGGAACTTCACCCGACGCTCAACGTCGGCTGCCAAATCAACGGCCGATTCAATCTTCTCGGGGTCCGTGCCGTAACGCTCGATGAGGTCTTTCGCTGCCGAATCGACGACGTATTGGTAGTGCCACTCGGATCCGGCCTTCAGATACCGACGCTTGTAGGCCACCGCGAAGACTGGCTCGATACCCGTAGTGGTGCCTGCGATGATTCCGATGGTACCCGTGGGGGCGATGGCTCGCACGGCTTTGGGCGTGGGCGTACCGAGACCGACGGCGACGTTGATGGCACCGGCGTCTGACGCGAAGCGGTACGTGCCCAACCACCGGTGCATCTCCTCGCCGACCTCGTACTTCAACCCGCGCTTAATCAACCACTCATGCACCCCCATGATGCCCAGCCCGATACGGCGGTTTCGGTCTCGCGTGGCCTTGACCTTTTCATAGGGGACCAAACCCGAAACGGTTCCGCAGTACAGGAACGCCGCACCGAGGTAGCACGCCGTTTCAAATTCCGCCAAGGAATCGATATTGGCCATGTTAATGGACCCAAGGTTGCACACGTCGGAATCATCGTCAGACGTAAATTCGCAGCATGCATTACGCAGCGTGTCGTTTTGCTTTGACCCGAAGTTGAAACTGAACCCGGGCTCTGCGGTCCGCATCGCTTGGCGGACATTGTCGCGGAACGTGGGGTGTCGTGCCCGGTTGTCTGACACCAGCCACGCATCGTCGTAGTTTAGGGAGACATTAGTCATGTCGAGCGGAGCCGGCCAATTGAAGTCTATTTCTTTAACCTGCTTGAGCGACACGTTAGTGCCCGGGACCACGATACGGTCCCAGTCTTTGGCGTGCAGAAACTCACCGGCGTCGGCGTGCGACCAATTCAGCGAAGCGTAAATGGCTGAGCGGCGGTCGCCGCCTTGCATCACCCGCCGGCCGATTTCGTTGGTCATTTCCATCTTAGGGACGGGGCCCGACGCCGTGCCTCCCGTACGCTTCAAGTACCCGCCACGGGCTCGGTAGACGGAGTAGTCCACCCCGATCCCGCCGCCGGAGATCAAGCACGACTCGGCTTTCCACGAAAGGTTCGCCCAGTCTTCCCGCGTGTCTTCCTCGGCCCTCAACGCAAAACAATTCGAAAAGAACTTCAGTTCCCTCCCAACGTTACGCAGATACCGACCTCCAGGGATGAATTTCATCTCCCGAATCAACCGCTTCAACTCGTCTTTGGCTTCCTTACCCAAATAGTTGCGGCACACATCTTCCACGGCGGTCTCCGCCAACTCCGCCCACGTCTGAGCGCCTTCGTGGGCATACTTCTGACGAAAAATGGTTTCACCAAGGGCCGTGCGGAACGATCCAGTCATCGAGTCTCCAGGTAATTTTGAGGTAGGTGGGTCGAATAGAATAGCCCGGTTTTAGCCGGGCCGTTCTGTGTGCCGTCGGGAGCTTTAGGACTCAGTCCAACGCGGGGGCGTCTTCGTACAACTCGGCTTCTTCACGGGCCCGCGTGGAAAGCGCGAAGAGATCGTGACCCGCGAGTACCCTCTGGACGTTGGAGAGGTCCACCACGGTAAAGTCTTTGCGCTCCAACAAGACCTCCGCGAAGGAGTGCTTGCCGAAAGGTTCATCGAAGGCCACCCGGATCCCTACCATCGCCTCCACTTCGGCTCCCGAGGCGAAGAACAGGGACTCCAAAGTGCCCTGGCGCCCGTAGTACCTGGACCAGGACCAACACCGGATGGTTTCTCGGGACGCGGGCATTCAATTGACTCCGTCGGACTTAGGCTTGTGGATGGGCGACGAGAAATCCGGCGCCTGTTGAGACGCTACCGCACCGGCCAAGGCTTGAGCCATGGCCACGCGGGCCGCATCCACCCGGGCCGAGGCGTCTCGGTGCTGACGGTCCTGGACGACGGCAAGCACGATCGTGATGCCCAAGAACCCCATTAAGGTGCCCGAGAGAGCCCCGGCGAAGGGCAGAAGAAATTCAATCATTGTAGAACTCCGAGTCGATGCGGTTTTCGAAGTGGTCTTGATACACAGCGTTGTAAGCCTCCGCTTCGGTCTTCTTCACGAGGGCTTGCGCGAAGCCAAGCCACTTTCTGTGGGCGGCCCGATAGGGTACCCACTTGATGATAAAAGGTTTCACCGAGGGGCCGGACACCAACACCCGTGAGGTAGCGAGGCATCTAGCGTGGATACGGTCGATTGAGTCGCCCATTCATTCTCCAGGTCCGTAGCCGATGATGTACCCGTCTGGCCCCCGAAACATATTCCCTTGGCTCTCCCCGTCAAGCATCTTTCGGAACTGACCCCACCCCGAATCAGGTCCGAAGTTTCCTTGACCGGTGGCGAACATGGGAACCGCACACGCTTGGTGTTCTGCCGGCGAGCAATGCTTGGGGTCCGACCCGACCAGGCGTTGGTACAAAGCCGCGTCTTCGACCATTTGCGATTCGCGGTGAGGTTGATCCGGCGTCGCGTACGAAACCCGAGCACACCGCGCCACGGATTGGATCTGGGCCGTCTTCAGCCAGCCTCTCACATCCGTTTGGGGGTTTGAAAAGGGCAGGTGCCACCCGCCGATGTTCAGGAGGATTGGATGGGACTCCGCGATGGATTTGGCCACGGCTTGTGCCACGGCTTGGAGAGTCGGGTCCGCAGCCGGATGGTTTCGCAACGTCAGGAAATTCGACCACCCGGCGTCGGTAGCGGTGACGAGGACTACTGAATGAGCCCACGGTTCGAGCAGCCTCGACGCGGTCTCCTTCGAGGCCCCCAGTTTCTCTAGCACCCAGTGCACCGCGCACGCGGGGTATCTGAGTCCCCGCCACAACCTCCGCGCCCAGTTGGCTTTTGCCAAGGGCATCGGACCGTGTGCCTGCATCCCTTTCCCCACCAAACCCCAGAAGGCGGGTTCGGCCGGGTTATCAAGTACGGTTTGTCGAAACTTCTTAAGGGGAATGGCTCGCGTTGAGGCTGAGTTGCGGCTGAACGCCCGATGTGTGTTGAATTCAGGTAGGAGGTATCGGGGGAAAGTAACCCGCAGCGTCGTCAATCTCGAAGATCTTGAAGGGTGAAGCGAATCGAGGATAACTTCGGCTTTAATCATTGTATAACCTTCTAAGAAAAGCACTCTCGGAGTCGTCCGCCTTGCTGCAGTTGCAAGTGCAGCAAGCCATCACTAAATTTGCCGCCGTGTGAGGGCCCCCTTTCGACAAAGGGACACGGTGGTCTGCCGTGCGGTTTGATTCACTGACGGGTTTATTGCAATAGAAGCAGTTGGGCTGTGCATAGAGTTGGATTAAGAAGGCTTCTGTAACAGAGCCGTCTGCTGTGACTTCTATCCTGTGGCGTCTCTCGTGCTGACGAATCCTATGAGCCGCCAAAGCACGCTCGCGGTGTTTTACTCTATATCTCGCAGTGGCGGCCTTTGCTTTTTCTCGGTCGCAGGGAAACAACAATTTGAAACAAGGCTTGCAGTATGAGGCAACGCCTCCCAACCCTCGGCTGGCCGGATAAAAACAACTAAGGTCTAACATCTGCAAGCAATTTAAGCATGACTTTTGGTCTTTCACGACGATTGAGTATTTTTTCTCACGCACCCCTGCCGCTCTTCTAGAGGCGGTCGCCGCCTCGTTCCGGCACGATTGGCACCACCCCACCGGTGCTCCTGATGGCGAGAGGTGGAACTCTAAGTAACTCTTCAACTGTAAGCAGTGGCTGCATGCGCGGAAACCAAAGGTGACATCACACAATTTGCCGCTGCGTAGTCTTCGACGCGGCATGTCACCTCTCCCCCGATACCGCTACCGTGGTGCGTTGCAGCAACCGAATCCCCGGGACCACACCGCCGTTGCGGAGCTGCGTTAGGATCAGCTTGGAATTCAGTTCCCGTTTGTAGTAGGACGGGGGGATTTCGGATTCGTCCTCGACTTCGAAGTCCACTACCGTACGGAAGGAAATCCCCTCCAAGCTGGGCAGGGGTTGCATCGCCAATGCCAATGCAGAGTGATCCCCCGCAGCCAAAGCGATTTGGGCTTCGATCATCGCTTCAGGCAAGCGGCGGTCGACGAAGTCGGTCAACAACGCTTTCAGGCGCACTTCAGCCGCGGCGTAGGCCTTCTCCGCGGGTGAAAACAGATTCCCCGTCTCCTCGATAACCTGCCTGGCTCCCGCCGTAATGGTCTTGCGTTTGGTCTCCAAAGCGGCCAAGCGGGTTTTACATGCTCTCAAGATCGAAGCGGCCGCGAGGTACTCGGCGACGGATCCGATTTGGTTTTGGGTTTGGAGCCGGCTCGCCAGTTCCGCGGCCTCGGCCGCCGCCGCGGTTTCGTTAATCTCGAATGGATGCGGAAGCGTCATTGCTCATACTCCGGGGTATCGATTTTGAACTCACCGAGAGCGTAGGCCCCCAGCGCACAGGCGTCCAGCACGTTGTGTAGTAGTGAGGCCGGGCCCTTAATTGCCTTCACGACTTCGATTTCGGCAGGGGTGAGGGTGGTCAAGTAACGTCGGAGGCGGATTTCCTTCGGCACCCCCTTAGTCCATTCCCGCGGCAAATACCTCGCCGTACGCAGGGCTTTAACCCGAGCCTCGACGGCGCCGACACACTCCGCTAGGGGTAGAAGGTCATTCGGATCGGCCTTCCTAGGCCCGCCGTAGACTTGAGGGAACTCACAAACCAAGAGGTCTACGGTGCCCGGGGGGCGCAGCCTTTCGGTCGCAGTCGCAGCCAGCCATCGCTCGACCATCGCCGCGACTTGGTACGTGGTATCGGGCTTGGGTCTGAGCAGCGCCGCCGCCCGAAGCACCCCGTCGACGTGAAGAGCCACACCGCACAAGCGCTTACCCGGATCCAAAGTCAGACACGAGTGGGTCACGGTGACCCCAACCGCATACCCAACCGGCGATTCAAGACCTCAAGTTCAATTGCATCCCACCCGCATTCGGGTCGGTGGGTGCTACAAGCCCGATCCGGTCCGTACCACAACGACCAATGCATCGCCTCGTGCAAGACCGCGTAGCCCACCGGCACACCCTCGGCCACCACCATCCGCCCCCGAGCCGCCGAAGACCCGATACCGAGGGTGTAGGCGTCGGCGTCGTATTGCATGTCACTACGGGTTCGGCAAAGCACGTCCATGTGGCTAACCGTCTCCGCTAAGGACGGGTAGGCTTCGACCACGATGTTGAAGGCGTGGCGGGCTTCCGTGACTTGGGACGGTAAGCAATCATAAACCCGCGGGCCGTAGTCGCAGCCGGTAACGAGGGTCAAGAGAAGCAAAACCGCTACCGTCACTTTAGCTCCGTAAGGTCCGTGAGAATTTCCCCGTCCTTGACCGAGCGGATCGCCGTCACGCCGTGCAGACCATCCGGTTCGATAATGACCAAGCACGAGCCCGAACCCGGCGAGCCTTTATTAACCATACCGGCGGGCAAATCAAAAGCGATGCGACGGTCGTAAAACTGAACCTCAGCGTTTTGCAACGCTTGACGAAACCACTTCACCCCGACGGCGGCGGGCAGCAACATCACCACGCCGTTGCACCGCTTGGCTTCGCGGACTTCGTAGAGGGCTTTGAACAACCACGGCGTCGGTTGGGCGTATGGTGGGTTCAGCCACACGTAACCGTCGGTCGTCCACTTCTGCGCGAAAGCGTCGGTTTTTTCGTCGAAGTACTCGGGGCACAGCGCGTTCTCGGCGTCGGCGGCTGCGTCCAGGGTGAAGTTAAATTGGCGGTGCAGCGGCTCAAAGATTCTCCGCGGCGTCCTCCATGCCTGGAACTTGCCGGAGGAGATGTGGGAAAAGGGCGTGACGGGGGCGTTCACTTCGACACCTTCCTAAGAACCGTTTCAACTTCCCGCAAGCACGAAACCGTATCGGCGGGGGTTTTGGGTATGACTTCGGTCATCCGGTAAGGGGTGCCCGCGGCTTTCTCGAAGGCGGCGTTGATGACGTCGACGATGACCTGGTCCAGCGCGAGTTCCTCCGCCCACGTGGCGGTCTGAGTTTGGGCGGTAAAGTCCTCTACGGTGAGTTTGCGCACGTCAGTACCCCTTTTCCTTGGCGTCTCGGAGAGTAGCGGCAATCAGGTGCCACCGCAAGGTCGCTTCGTTAAAGACCCGATAGACGTCCTCACAATTCCGAAGCCTGGCGTCGGGTGCCAGGGGGATTCCCGGAATCGGCGTGTAGGAGACCAGATTCAGCAAGAGCGTCACGGCGTCTTCGACGTCGTACTCGTACTTGGTATCGGCTTGGATGGCCTTGACGAAGTCGCGAGCTTCGAGGTGGTGTTTGCGACGGCGTGGGGGCATCGGTCACCCGTCCCAGGCGACGAGTCTGCCGTCGGGGGAGTACTTCGCTTCGGCTGCCTTGAGCCATCGCGTTGAGAGGGCCGGCGACGCGCGAACGGGGATGTCCGGCAATACCAACGACATTTCCCTAACCATCAGCCGCTCGGTTTCGGAGCACGCCTCGTGGGCTCTATCAGACGGGACTTCTAGGCAGATCTCATCATGGATGAACGCCGTGGGGCGGGATCCAAAAAGGGGGCTGTCAGGCTCAACGTACGCGGCCTGGGTTACGGCGAACAGCGCCCGCTTGGCCCCTTCGGCGGCGAGGCCTTGGAATAGGGAGTTGCAGCCGTCGCAATACCCGACCTGCCCCCGGATTCGGCCGGACACGAACTGACGGAGGGTCTGCCCGGACTCAGCCAGCCAGGACATGTACTCGAAGTAGGCGCGGACTTCAGGGAAAGTTTCGAGATAGGCTTCCTTCAACAAGCGCGCTTCGTTCTCAGTCATATCAATGTCATATTGAATCTTAGAAGTCTGGACGAACTTTCGTGCACCCATGCCACCTGGAATTCCAAACACTGCTGCTTTTGCGCGTTGTCTAGGACCCTTTTTGAAGGCTTTATCCGTTGCTTTACGGCGAAGACCTTCTTTATAGTCAATACCCTCTAGGTTAGCGGCAAAATAGGTGTGGGGGTCGAAATCGGGGTCTTTCTGGTATTGCTGTGCCATGACCGAATACCCAACAACCCACAACAAAACTTGGGCGAACGAGCGCACCTCGAGGGAATCGTAGTCGACGGAGGCCCACTGGAAACCAACACGGGGAGCGATGCAATCCCGAATGCCGGCCACCCGAGGCCAAACCTGCATCGACGTCCCCGCGATTTCCTCAGGCACGTCGTAGTCGTAGCCGTTCGGTGGCTTCGGCCACCACGGGTTGGTCTGCTTCAACTTGGACCCACCCCACGATGTTCGGCCGGTGGCGACCAACACGTTCGGTCGGGACGTCACTGCGTACCGCGTACCGAGTTCAAGCGGGGCCATGTACGTCGAGAGGTTCTTCACCAACCCGCCGTGGGTGACCAGAGCGTTCAAGCCGGCGTCGTGGGCGGCTACGGTCTCGATGGTTTCCGCATCGGTCTTGGTTTGCCCGAGGGGGAACTTGCCCGTGGGGGCGGTCTTGGGTACGGCAACTTTCCCGACCGCGCACGCTCGTTCAACGGCCGCTTGCACGGCTTTCTTATCGACGGATCCGTCCCGGAAAAAGCCGGCCTCGTCCAGCAAAGCCTGAGCCGCCTCTCGTTCGGTGGTGAGTCGGGTGACCATCGCCGCATGGGCTTCGGGGTCAGTCCGCACGCCCCACACCGCGGCGAGTTGTAGGGCGAAGGCGGCGGCGACCTGGAACCATTCGTCCGGGGACGTATGTCCGGTCTTCGACTGGTTTCGGCTCACCGCGCGAAGAGAAGTCACGTCGTCCTTCGCGTACTTCAAGGCTTCGGGAGGCCACTGGTCTACGGGCACGCCGTCCAGCAAGGCATACCGCAAGCGCCACGAGTCCTCGCCTTTATCCAGATTCAGACCACATCGACGCTCGGCAATACCACCGAGGCTATAGAAACCCTTCGGGTGGGGGTTCTGCAGCGTCCCCAGAGCGTTCTCGTTGAGCATCTCTCGGAGGTACGTGTCGCGACCGCGACCGGCACCGAGGGCTCGGAAGATAAGCGGCAGGGATTCCGGGAATGCGTTCGCCAAGACCGCGAGGTCGAAGGAGCCGTTGTGGAACTCCAACAGCACGTCGGGGTCGGCCAAAGCCGCAAGCCACGTCTCGCGGGCTTCGGCGGCGAGTATAACCGCCACGGCGCCGTCGTAGTGACGGCTATCGTCGTCGATAGCATATTGGAGGCACACCAGCTTCGGGGTGAGCAATCCGGGCCTTATTACAAAACTTTCTACGTCTGCGCGGAAGGTCTTCATACCTTCACCCGGTCGAAGTCGACGCAGGGAAACAGACGACCGTCGGCTTCACGGTACTGCTTGCCGTCTTCGTCTTCATTGCACGAACAAGGTGTACGAGCGTGTTCGTCGCAATACCCCCACTCGTCACCGGGGTCACACGCTTGGGCGTGCACCCAGACCGCGGGTAAGCCGCGAGCTTTTTTACAGCACTTCAGCGGCGGGGCTGGGGTCATACGGCTCCTTAAGAAATAGACCGCCTGGGAATCGAACCCAGCTAGCCGGGTTCAAAACCCGGTGCCTTACCACTAGGCTAACGGTCCGAAAAAAGCCTACCCGGTTTCCAGTCCGGGTAGGCGAAGTGACGAGAACAACCCTGGCACGGCTCAGCTTGTTAATCCAAGCCTTTCGCAAAACGCCTACGGTTAATTACGCCGCTTAGATTTTGCCTATGGTTTCCCAAACCGCTGGTATCGGGAGAAGGATTCGAACCTCCGACCTACCGGTTCTTTTTAGGGAACCGGTCTCTCTACCACTGAGCTACCCCGACTCTAGTGCTACCTCTGGTAGCCGTCACCGCTCGAAACCGATTCGGTCGCGGTTACCGAAGCCGAAAGGAAGCCCACGCTCGGTTCCACACGCTACCGGGTGTATGACGTCCGGTAGTTACCGCTTGCAGGCGGTGAAGGTTACCCCAGCAAACCCGCGTTCTTCAGGTCCGCTTCGTTGGGGATTTCGATTTGGAAAAGGGTGTACACGTTCGGTGATCCGTCGGGGCGAAGGTCACCGCCTCGGCCTTTCCGTTCCGTGCAATTGAAAACCACGATGGCTCCGGCGGCGGGCTGCTCGGGTCCGAAGATGCGCTTGACTTCGGCGATGATTCTCCCTTGGTAGGCTTTATCTTCTTCGCCGGCGGCTTGCACGAGATTGAAGTTCATCTCGTTGATGGCGGTGGCGGTCTTCGACGTCATGCACGCGGCGGCGCCTTTACGCATCCTGGGCAAGTCCGAATCCGGGAAACGAAAACTTGCGTTGGCTCTGATGGTGCGGCCTTTGGGTGTGTCGCTGCGCGAGGAGTGGAGCACTTCACCATCAAACCCACCACCGGGCTTGGTGACGGAGGGGTCTTCAGTCGGATCCCGCATATACGCCCGTGTGAGCCGAACAACGTGGCGACCACCTTTAGCGTAGTCAGGGGTATTGTTGCGGAGGACATGATCGAGGAGAGACATTGTTTCGGCACCTAGGTTCGGGTTTCGTTTCGTCGTCGCGTATCTGAAACCTAACCGCGGCTGTGTACAGGGTCAAGCGTTTTCCAAAACCGAGCGCGGATCTACCGATTGTCGGCGGCCGGGCGGCGACCACAGAGGGTCCTGGGGGTCTTGTGCTTCGAGGTATCGGTGGGGGTCAAACACACCGTCGTCGGCGTCGAGTATGGTCGACGTCAGGATCCGCTGGGGGTTTCCGGACATCGACTCCATAAACCGAGCGTCGGATTGGGCTGTCGCCAGAGCACGCACAGCCTCAATGGTGTGAGCATAAAAAAAGTATTCAACTTGGTCAGACAACTGTCCTTTACGATGTAACCGCGCCAGAACTTGTTCCATAGTCGCACCAGACGAAGGCGGCATAAGGAACAAGGCTTTATCCCAAGCTGTTAAATTCTTGCCTTCTCCATGACTGCGCATCGACGCCGCACACGCTCCTCGGTGCTTTTCAATTCGGTTATCGCCTGCACCGAAGAACGGAATCCGCGTAAAGGCTCGGCCCGCGGCTTCGGTATCGGCTTCCGGATCCAAACCCGCTTCGGCGTAGGCCGTCGCGTGGGGGATCCACACCAGCCCGTCGTTAGCCAGCGCCCATTCCTCGGCGTCTTTGACCAGGAAGTCCGACAGCCAGTCACACGCCGTCTTGGGCCTGAAGGAGTCCTTAATGGCCTGCCAGGCAACGTACTCCGGCACCGTACCCCACCGGCCGGCCTCAACGCCTTGCCACACCTGGAGCGGCGTATCGCACGGGGTGCCTTTACCAGGCCAATCAATCTTCGCCCGCACGAAACCGTTCCACGCTCGACGGGCCTCGGTCCACGGTTTGGGGGGTACCGGGTCAAACCGGTAGGAGAATCCGCATCCGATTTCCCTCGCGTGCGCCCACACCTGTACCCCATCACCGGCGTCGTCTCCGTTGGGTAGTTGGTAATCGGTTTTGAGTTTCGCCATCGCCTCCCGAACGACGTCGGGGACTTGGATCGGTCGGGCTTGTAGGGTCAAGGGAATCGGGACCGTTTCACCTTCCGCCGTCGCCACGATGCCAGGGCACGACAACAATCGATGACGGACGCCTCTGCGCACCTCGTCGAGGGACGGATCGTCTTCAGGACAAAGCCGTCGTAGCGCACCCGGGGAGTATCTCACGTCTTCCCGGACGCCTTCGTCGAGGCAATACCCCCAGCCCTCCAGGTTCGGGTAGTCGGTGGGTAGCGTGGATTGGTCCTGCAAGGCACACTCAAACAGGGTGGCTGCCTCTGACACACGCTTGCGCCATACCGTACCCGTCATCGGGACTACGATGACATCGCGTCCGGCCTTACGGGCGGTCTTGACGTAGCGGAATAACCGCTTCGTCCGGCCCGAGGACATCCTCGAGATCCGGTGGGCTTCATCACAAATCAAGAGCTGAGGTTCGTACTCATCCAAAAATGATGAAAAATTCACGCGAGAAAGCGACTCGTATGAAAGAACGCGCATGACCGGGCCGGACGTGGGTATCGTATCGTCAGCCGACCACAACGGGGGCATTCGGAAGTGTTGAGACCAATAATCGTGATCAGCGTGGGTTTTTCGAATTAGCTTAGCCGGTAACAGTAGCAGCGTTCGCTCGACGTCGAGCACGGTAGGGAGGAGGAATGAGATATTAGTCTTGCCGCCTCCAGCGCCAACCAAGGCGATGAGCCTTCGATAGTTGAAGGCTTCCGTCAGGCATCGGACTTGGATGGGCAGGAGTTGGGCGTGAGACCCCGGTAGCCGTAGCCACTTGGTTACCAACCCTACCGCCTCGGCCATCTTCTCCGGGGACCAGTCGTGGTCCCGCTTCGGCAAGGCAAAGATGCGGTCGTTGTCGGGGCAGGAGAAAACTTCCGTAAGTCACCCACTAGAAAAGCTAAAGCCACCAGAGGAGCGGCTGGTGGCTTTAACCGAGTTAGGCGGAAAGGAGGAACACCGAACTCTGGGACGAGGTTAGGTGGTTTTGGTTAGGTCGTCAATTCTTTTCTGCGTCCGAATCCGAATCGGGGTCCCCCACCGGCCCCCCGCACTCGGGGCACGGCAAATCATCCAAGGCGGCGCTAACGCGCTCAGCCGCGTGGATGGTTGCTGTTGCAGCAGAGTACAACCCCATCTGCACGAGGTCAGTCGTCATAGCCTCGAGGGCGGCAAGCATTGAACTAAGGATTCCCGCCGCGGTGATGATCGGGTCTTCATCTTCATTCAGCATTGAGTTCCTTAATCTTCGCTTCGACGTCCGTTGCCACGTCCAAAAAAACCATAGCCAAAGTGCGGAAACCGGACTGAATCAGCAACGACGCCGTGAGGTCGGCCCCTTGGAGGGCGGTTTTGAGAACTCGGATGGGGTCGTCCGCTCCGTTCGCCTCGCGGACGGCTGCCGAAACCGCCTTCGCAGCCGCCGAGTCCAGTCGGATCTCATCTCCGGACGCCACTGCTTCGAGGAACGCCTTGGCAGCCGCTTGGGTCTCGGGGCCGTAGGGGAGGATCGTAGTCCCCCCGGCGAAGGCGGAGGGTTCTTCGTCAGCATCCATAGCCGCCACACCAGCCGCGAAGACTTCGTCGTAGATTGGCGGGGTGAATCGGGGGATTTCTTTGGACGACACGTAAGCCGCCACCAAGTCATCTGCTTTCTTTTTACGGTCGGCTGGTGTTTCAACGCCGAGGTCCATGAAGACGTTCCCGGAAGAGGGCGTGACGGTTTCGTCGGCTTTGGCCCTGGCAGCCTTAGCCCCCTTCGCCCGTGACGGTTTCAGGGGCGGTGTCGGGGGGTCTTCGGGTGACACGTCCGGGCGGGCGTCTGGTGGTTTAACCGATACCCGGACCGAGTCATCGATTCCCGAAGCGTCGAAGGGTTGGAGCGTGGGTTCTGGGGTAATCGGGGGGGCTGCCGGGGGCGGCGGCGTAATGGGGGGTGAATACGCCTGGGGAGTCGAGTTCGTAACCGAAACGACTTGTCCGGACAAAGCCTTCAAGCGAGCGAGCAAGTCTTCTGACGGAGCGGTCATGGGTTCTTCCTTTGGTACGTCTCGGGGGCGGTTTTGGAATGCAGGGCACGAATCGGCGTAGTGGCAACGTCCGTAGCGGAAGCAGGATCCGGTGTTGGTTTCGGCATCCTCACCACGAATACGCTTGGAATGGATCCGGACAAGGCCGTGGCCTGCGGGTTCGAGGGCTTTTAGGCCGATTTCGATGGTGTCGGGAGTGAAGACCCGGCGGACCGGACGGGTCTGGGGTAGTTTCGTTTTGCGCAAAGCCGTCTCGACGTATCCGAGCTGGACGGTAACTTCGCGGGGCATCTCGCCGTAACGGTCGTTATGGGCGAGGGCGGCGTGGAGGGAATAGAAAACAGCCTGGGGATCGGTGGCGAGGTCTTCGGGGGTTTTGGCGTACTTGACGATGGACGAGGTGGTTTTGTGGTCGTGCACCTCGGGGGCCCACGGGCGGAGCCAAAGAAGATCGATGTAGCCGTTTACTTGAGCCCCCACCGAGGCCCAGAGGAAATTAAACGACTTTTCGACCTCGAGGTCGGACTCGATGCGGGCGGGCAGGTTCTGTAGCAGAGCCATCGCCAGGGGTGACGTCGGTGTCGTGCCGTCTCTGAAGTAAGCCTCGACCTCGGCGTGCGTTGCGGTACCGAGGGCGGCGGACGGGGATTCTTGGCGTTCGATGCGGTTGATTTTGTCGAAGGCTACCTTGGCGGGGCACTCGAGGTAAGTGGAGATTTGAGACGCAGAGATTTTAGGTACGGACACTAGGGGACGGTATCACTTCGGCTTGGGCCTCACAACATCTGAAAGACCTCCGTATAAATCAAACCCAGGGGACCACCCCGTGGCGTACAAAGCCCTCGCGTCGGCAACGATAGGGACCTCGGCGGTGGGGCTACCGTCGGGGTACCCCGGGCGGCCAAGTATTTCCGCGAGGGTTTCGACAATAGTGCGGGGGGTGGTCCCTACGCCGAGGCCGATGTCGTGGGTACCCGACAACGGTGCAAGTAGAGCCGAGGCCACGTCTTCCACGTGTAAATAATCCAGAACCCTCGTGGCATCGTTAAGTTTTGGTGTGAGCCCCGCCCGCAACTGGCGGGTTACCATTGGCACCAACCTGTTCTCGGCTTCGCCCGGTCCGTAAAGAAAATGGATGCGACCCCAAAAAACGTCTAAGGGCAAACCAAGTACTACTTCACGCAGCGCTCGTTTGCAGGCTGCGTACAAACACCCCGAGGAGCGCTCATAACAAGTCCCGGCCACCACTAGTCGAGTCCCCGGCCGCAATGCCTGAATCAACTTGAGGCTGTGGTCCAGACAATTAAGGTTGTCGAGGGACTCGAGGTAGTCCCCTCGGGCACACCAACCGAGATGGTACACGACGTGCGGTTGGATCTCCCGTATTCGTGCAGGGGTGTCCCACGCTCGGGTGGGAAGTGTGACTACTTCAGCACCCATGGCGCGTAAACGCGCGGCCACCGCCCTACCGATAAAGCCCCCCGCCCCCGTGACGACAGCCCTCACGTCGCCCTCGGGACATAGTTGGGGGCCACAAGGTCACGTTTATTGATAGAGGTAATGGGTCTAGGCCACCTAATGCCGAAGATTGGGTCATTAAACCGTAAGACGCGGGCGGCTCCCGACACGTGGGGCGTGGTGATGAAATAAACCAAATCGGTGTCTTGGGTGAGGGTAAGGAACCCGTGGGCGCAACCTCGGGGGACGAACACCGAACGGCCGACGCTGAGGTGCAAACCCAACCACTTACAATAGGAGGGGCTATCAGGTCGCAAATCCACTACGACATCGAAGGCTTCGCCGTGTGTACACGACACCACCTTGTCTTCTTCGTGAGGGTGTTCTTGGTAATGAAGTCCCCTCAGAGTTCCACACTTCACGTTGCGTGACTGACTAACTTGTGCAAAAACAGTAGGCAAGCCGGCACCGGCAAAAGCCTCGAGGTCGACGAGGCGATTAAAGCTTCCACGTTCGTCTTCGTGTACGGGCGCCGTGATGGAGATGACCCCAGGAATTTCGGTGGTTTCAAAACGCACTTAAACCACCCGGGGTACAGGCACGGGTATGATGAATCGACCGCCTCGACGTCGGTATTCGGCTTGTTGCTGCAATATCTCTTCGGAGAAATTCCATGTCAGTAGCAACACGGCCGCGGGCATCGGGTCTTCCAACAAGGCACCAACAGGCCGAATCAGCAACCGGGCCCCTGGCGTGTATCGACCGTGTTTTACGGTGGAGCGGTCGACTACGTAGTCCAGGCGTTCAGCGCCGAGGCCCGCGACGTGTAAAAGCGTTGTACCTTTCGCCGAGGCGCCGTATGCGGCGACCGGGCCCGGGGTGTGATCGATGAGGTCACGCAAATCAGCGCACACTTTCGCCACGCGCGAAGCGAGGTCCGCGTACGGTGCAGCACCCCGGGCCGACTCCTCAGCCAGCATCTCGCCCACCGATGGGGCCGGTATAGCCGGGGCGTGGCTGACGAAAAGGCGCACCGAGCCTCCGTGTATAGCGATACGCTCCACATTGACCACCTCGAGTCCGTGTCGTTGAAACAGAGGGATTAAGGGTGTGAGTGTGAAGTAGAAGATGTGCTCGTGATAAATAGTGTCGAACGCGCATGCATCGAGTAGGTCCAACGCGTATGGAAACTCAATCACGGCGATGCCATCATCGGCCAAGACTGCGGCAATCCCCGCGACGAATCCGTTGATGTCAGGGACGTGCGCGAAGACGTTGTGGGCGTGCAGCACATCGGCTCGGATGCCTTGGGCGCGCAACGAGGCCCCCAGCGTCTCGCCGAAAAAGTCCACCACGGTGGGGACCCCTCGTTGGCGGGCCACGGTGGCTACGTTCTCCGCAGGGTCAATACCAAGTACCGGGACGCCGCGCTCCAAATAGTGCCTCAACAAATACCCGTCGTTCGATGCCACTTCCACAACCCGACTCGCGGCGGTCAGGTTACGTTCAGTAATGAGCCGATGACTGAGGGCCTGAGCGTGGGCGACCATTGCGTCTGAGTTCGAGGAGAAATACACGTAGTCGCGGAACAACCCCCCAGGCGGCACCGTCAGGGTCAGTTGTAACAAGCCACACCCACAGCACCGAGCCAGCTCGAGGGGGTATCGCGGCTCGGGCTCGTTTGGCGTATCCAATAAACGGTTAGCTAACGGGGCCAGCCCGAGGTCGAGTATGACGGCTAAAGGGGCACCACACGAGCGACAAGTCATTAGGCCTCCAACAAGCGACGATACCAAGCCGCCGTTCGAGTTAAGCCTTCGTCGAAGGAAAAACTAGGTGCCCATCCCAAACGCTCACGTGCCTTGGTGGAGTCGAGCCATTGCGCTGGAATCTCGTGCACGGCCTCACCCCTCACGTCGAGGGTCAACGACGACCCCATCACCAACAACACCCGTGATGCCACTTCGCGCACCGTGAAAGTGTTACCTGAGGAGAAGTTGAAGGCTTGGCCTTGAAGGCTGGGGTCTTTAGCCAAAGCCTCAGCCAACTCGGTATAGGCAATAGCCCCGTCTTCTACATAGAAATAATCCCTAAGTAAGGTGCCGTCGGATCTAATAACTGGTCGCTCACCCCTCAGCACTGCCCGAATAGTGCCAGGGATGATCCGGTTCCAGTTGAGATCCCCGCCGCCGTAGAAATTGCCGCAGCGGGTGACCACTACAGGCAGCCCGTAGGTGACCGCGTACGAGCGGGTGATGAGGTCGGCAGCGGACTTGCTGACGTCGTAGGGGTGCTCACCGGCCAGCGGGGCGTCTTCGACGTAGGGCAGCTGGGCCTGGGGGCCGTAGGCCTTGTCCGACGACGCCACCACGACCTGCTTGACCAGCGGCGAGCGCCGACAGGCCTCGAGCAGGCGCCAGGTGCCAGCGACGTTGGTCTCGAAGGTGCTGAGGGGGTTGCGGTTGGCGATGGGCACGATGGTTTGCGCCGCGAGGTGAAAAACCGTTGTGACTTCGTATTCCCCCAACACACGTTCCAATAAGTCCCGGTCACAGACATCCCCTCGCACTATCGTGGCGCCCAACAGGCCTTCCACAGGGGGGAGATCCCGCACCACGCAGACTACTTCGGCGCCGAGGTCTAGGAGGCGTCGTACCAACCAACCCCCCAAAAAACCGGTACCCCCGGTAACCAAGACACGGCGATCACGCCAAAAGGTCATTTCGGCCCCCGAGCCACGGGGCGTTGCCGGTACACCACAGGGATTCCAGAAGCCGCTTTTCTCGGAGAGTGTCCATACACTGCCAAAACCCTTCGTGTTGGTAGGCTGCTAGTTGCCCCGCTTCGGCAAGTCGCTCCAAAACGTGCTCAAGCCCACACGTGGCATCAAGGTATTGAAACACGGTTGGCTCAAACACCATAAAGCCGCCGTTGATCCAACCCGCGTCGAGCGGCGATTTCTCCGAGAAGCGGCGCACCAGACCCCCCTCGAGTGAGAGAGTGCCGAAGCGGGCTGGGGGGCGCACCGCGGTCAGGGTGGCGACCTTACCGTGTTGGCGGTGGTGGTCTAACACCTCCTGCAAATCAACATCGGCTACGCCGTCGCCGTAAGTCAGCATGAACCGCTCGGGGAGGTCCGAGCGGAGTGCGTGTAGTCGGCCTCCCGTGGGAGTGTCAAGACCGGTGTCGACTGCATGCGTGTTCCACGCCGGAAGGGTCGAGGCGTAGGCTCGGATTTGGTCCCCTTTATAACCCAACGCCACGAGGAAATCAGTAAAACCTTGGGCGGCATACGATTGCATGATGTGCCACAGAATTGGCCGACCGGCGATTTCCACCATAGGCTTCGGTCTGGATTCCGTTTCTTCAGACAAACGGGTGCCTAACCCACCGGCGAGGATTACGACTTTCATTTATCCCCCTTAATCTTCAGGTCTAGGCCCGCGGCGTTGAGTTCGGCGACGGCGACTCGAAGCGCCGCGGTCACGGGGTCGGTCACCCACCCCTTTCCTTCTCGGGTATTAGTGCCTGTTGAGACTTCAGGCCCTCCGTAAATCAGGTGTGACCCAGGCTGGGCTCGGTCGAGGTATTCGTTGATGAGTTCTGTATCCCCCAAGAAAGCGATTTGTTGCGGCGTTGCACTCAACACCGCCAGCCTATAAAGCAAATCAACCCGTCGGGTAAGTTCCGACAGAGAGTCTTCAATTCCCACGGGGACTCCTTTTAGGTTCGGCCGCGAGCCATTGGAAGTGGTCATCCACCCCTTCGTCTTGGTCCTCACCAGCGCCTAGGTCGTTCGCTTCTACAGCCAAACCACCAACCAAAGACCAGCAGCCTCTGCCTAGTTCTTCGGAACGGCAGGATGGGGCCAGGCAGTCAAGCCCCTCCGAGGAGTAAATAACTCGGCAAGGAAACGGCGGTCGTTGCTTAGGCGGGAACGACGGCAGGTCATCCAACACCGGCCACAAGGTGTACCGAATCGTGCCGTCGGGGGCTTCTGAGCAGTAAGCGGTGTTGGGGTCGGCGTCGGGTAAATGACGGAGGCGGGGCTTAGGTTTTTTGGGCATCATTTCCGTTCCTCTTTAAATTGGGCCAGGATTTCTTCGATGGGTCGGCCTGAACACGCACCGTCACACAGACTCAAGAACATCAACTCGAGGACTTCCGCTTCGGTGTAAGTTTCGGCCGGTTGGGTTGTAGAGGCCGCGGCCCAATCGACGAACCAATCTGACGCATACTCGCCGTCACCCGCGACTCGGTCGAAGGTCCCTCCGTCGAAGCGGACTTCCATCGTGCGGTGGGCTGACCAAGAGTCCGCGTCGAGCACGATACCGGTCGCTCCTTTCTTCGCCACGTCGATGTCGTGGGTGAGGTAAATCCGAGAACCTTTCGGGAACGGTGGGGTCACGTAGCCTCCGTCTCAGTCAAGTAAAGGAACTTACAACCCTCAGCCCCACACTCGATCAACGCTTCTACAGCGGTTTCAGCAGCGATAGACAACACCCGGTCCCGTTCGGCGGCGGCGGCGTAGGCGACGGCGGCGTTGGCGGCGTTGGCGGCGTTGGCGGCGGCGTTGGCGTAGGCGTTTGCGTTGGCGGCGGAGGCAGCTTCATGATGGTGATGGGCGGTGGGGTCTAGGGGGGCATGGTGCGTGGGCGGCGGCGTAGGCGGCGGCGTTGGCGGCGGCGTTGGCGGCGGCGTTTCTCGCCTCTTGTGCTGCCTTTAGCCCCGAAGTCAGGTCCTGAGCTGTTTCACACGCTACCGCGTGGGACTCCAACCGGGCCACACGGAGCGCTATGGGTAGTACCCGTTGAATTCCTTTGAGCGTAACCAACTCGGCGAAGCGCTTCTGGTCAATGTCGAGGGAGCCGAGTTGAGCGATAGCCACACGACGCATACCTTTCGCACGGGCCGCTTCGGAGGACCACTGGGAATCGTTCAGTCGGATTTTGAATCCGCGGACGGCTTCGGCCACACATGGTGGATTATCCCCGTGGGGTAACCCGAGGGCAAAACAAACCGCGGCTTCAACACACATCTGCCCGGGTACAGGCTTACCGAGGCCGCCGCAGAGACCGACGTCTACCGTCTCGAGAACTTTACGGGCGAGGGATTCCGAGATTTCGATTTTCATTGGGTGGCTCCTTTAGGTTTATCAGGTGAGGGTCAGGCGGTACTTCTTACCATCGATTTCCACAACTTTGTTGTCGCACGTGTCGGGAGCCTGATAAGCCGTCACCCGTTCCATAGGGGCGAAGGCGAAGGAGAAGGCGAAGGCGAAGGCGAAGGCGAAGAAGGCGAAGACGAAGGCGGAATCCACTACTTGAGGGCAAACCACCTTACCGTTAACGACGAGATTCCCGCCGGTACGGATGAAAACGTAGTCTTCCCTTTTCAGCAACCCGTATCCGTGCTTTTTACGGGACTCGTTGTAGTTAGCGAAGGCGCCTGCGTTGAAGTAGTACGGCACACCTTCGGCCATGTTCTGGAGGTTCTCATTAATAGAGTCGACGATTTGTTTTTCGGTGAGCACGGGGGTCCCCTTTCGGTTCGGTAACGGCAGGGTAATCGGTTTGGCGGATCCGTCAAGGGGCCACCGCTCGCTTCGGCGACCGCGGCGTTAACGTCGGGTCTACGCCCGCGTTCTCGAGGTCCCACCCTAACGGGGATACGCGGCCGAAATGGAAGTGGTACCGGCCGCCGTCGGTTTTTTTAGCTTGCGGGTCGCGGGCGCGGCCGTGGGCTTGTGCGGTTTCGGCGGCACCGGATTCTTGTACGAATCGACCCCACGCTACCGAGTCCGCGTCGAGGTCCGGCAAACCGCCAAACAACACCGCCCATCGTAAGGCGAGGGCGTCGAGGTTGGTAACCGGGTCGCCGAAGGTGACGAAGACGTCGTAGCCCTCCTGAAACCACCGGTCGTAGCCGCGTACGTTTCGGAAGTAGTGCCAGTCGAACTCTGGGTACTCGACTTTGGCCAGCGGCATCCGGTCGAGGTACGTGAAGCACACCGTCTTAGGGGGGCGGTCCAGGTCCCGCTCGATACGACGGAGGGCTGACTTCAGCGAAGCGACAGCGTCGTTGAGGGCTCGGGGTCGGTGTTTGAGGTGGGCTTTCGACAGGGTCGTCGTGGGGATAACCGTGCGCTCGATGTTGGGGGCCGCGTCCTCAGCCCGGATGTCGACGACGGTCAGGCGGGGGGCTAACGCCCGCAATTCCGCTACCGAAGCCGTCGCGTCGAGGATCACCCCGCCGTGGTCACGGAATAACCGAGCCGAGGGGGACAACGCGGAGATCATCAACGAAGCGCCGGTCGGGTATACGAGGGCGTCTTCCGTCAAAGTCAGAGCAACCGCTTCGAGGATGCGGTGGGCTTTTAGGACGAGTTCCCTTTGCGAAGGTAGTAGCGCGTCGTAAGCGGTATCGGGGGTAGCTACGTGGTTCGAGGCCTCGTAAGCGGCGCGGATACGGTCCCACGTTCCCTTCGGCGGGTCGTGGATTTTGGCGAAGGTCAGAGCCCGGTCCACCATCATCTCGTTTAACGGCAACCGCCCCCACTTGGCGGCGTAGTCCTCCGGGAGGACGGGTACCATGGGTTCCGACCGCGGAAGTCGCGCCAGTTCCCCGAGTACCGCGAGTAGGGGCCGGAGAATCACCCGATAGTTCTCCGGGAAGACCTTCATATCTAAAACGCGGTCGAGTAGGGGGCCTTTGACGGGCGCGGCTTCGGTGTCGAAGCGGGTGAGTAGCCACCGGAGGTCGGTTAGGGGGACTTGGGTCGAGACGGAAACGGGAGGGCACTCGTCCCAAACCAGGTAAGGGTGTCGGTGTTTTTCGAAAAGGTCCTGCGCTACGGAGGGCATTAAAGTGTGGTTGGTAACGGTCAGGGGGCCATCCCCGCGTTCGACACCGTCTCGAGCGGGGCACCCTTCTCGGTATTCACACTTCGAACACATGAGCCGGTGGACGTTCCCGCCGGCGGCTTGGAGTGCTTGGGCGACCGTGTGCTTCTTACAGGCAGGCGAGCCGTCGTCGTTGAGCACGGCGAGCACCCCGACTCGGCGTCGGTGTGGGAGGTTGAGTTTGGTAGCGAGTTCCGAGCCGAGGGCGTTGGTGGGTGTGGCTAAGACGGCGGTTCGCCCCGCGTACAGGACCTCACCCTCTTCGTCTAAGCGCGTGGTGGTGTAGCCCTTTAGGAAGTCGAGGACCGCGTGGGACTTACCGGCACCGGGGGTGACTCGGATTAGGGTAGCCGTGCGTGAGACGGGGTGGTGCTTCCCGAGGGCCGAACGGATTTGGGCTTGGGCTTGCTCCAGGGTGACTTCAGGTTGGGCGGCCTCGGTCAGTTGCTTACGGGTGTCTTGGGCTAAGAGGTCGAGGATTAAGTCTTGCCGGTCGTCTGGTAGTTCTTTTAGGAAGTGGTGGAAGGGTTGGTTGGCACACGTATCGGAAAAGCAAACGATGTAGGGTCGCGGGCCCAAGAACAGCATCGTCTTGGACTTGGTCTGCTTGCTGTGGTTAAGAGGGCAGTCGATCTCGTAGCCTTTAGACGTCGCCCTCGGCGAGTACGGCTCGAAGGCTTGGAGATACACCGAATCGGTTTCGGTGATTTTGTCCGAGGAAGGGCGACGTTTCTTCCTCCCGAGTAAAGACCCGTCCGGCGCAACCCCGTGCTCCGAAAGCCAAGCGTCCCACGGCAGCGGTGGGGCGGAGGAGGAGTGGTGCGAGACGGGGAGGTTCTCGTCGTCGGGGCGGGGGGAGTAGAAGTATAGGTACGCGATAGGAGAGTCTTGTGAGGGGTCGTAGGTGTGGTTGGTTTGGGAGGTTAGCCACGTACGGAAGGCGGCCCGCTCCTGTCTAAGGGAAGACCGCACCCGAATTGGCTCGGCAAACGGGAATACAAGGTGGTACTTCCACCCCCATTGTTTAGGGGAAACCTTCACCCCATCAATCTCACCACACAACGCCCACCGGTATTGGTAGAGGTATTGGTGGGGCCACGTCCTTAGGAAGGCCTCCACGGGAGAGAGGTCGGAGCAACCATCGCAGTCCAACGTCATCGCTGAGAGGTTTTCTAGGGACACCGAGTCCCGTAGGCCGTTAGTCAGCACCCCGTGTACGAACAACGGAGCCCGGTCTTTAGCCAACCGAGGGCGCTGGGGGTCTTGGGCTTCGAGAACCGTGGCGAGGTAGGTGTCAAAACCCTCGCCGGCAACGTAGGGGGTTGTTTGTACGGCACCTTTACTAGCACCGTGCGCGTGACGGTTGGCAAACAGAGTGAATGGAAACGTCACGCAGCCCCCGGCAGGAGGTTAAGTGAGCCGCGAACGTACTTCACCAGGCGGTGCTTCTCGATGAATTTGAATAAGGCAACAGGGAGGGCTTCGAAGTCATCCATGTAAACGTCTGGGACCAAACTACAAATGTCGGCAACAGTATCAGGCTTGCAGTACCAGTTTTTACCATCACAAAGGGAGAGCCTCGCGAGCACTATATCTATACGCAGTTGGGGCTCCGGTGGTTTTTTGGACAGTAAACAAAGGGATAACCCTATCAAAGCCCTTGATGGCAAGTCATCCGGCTCGACCTCGTAACCTTCAGGTAACTCTGGGAAGTATGACCGGAGCTGTTTAGGATTTAGTACCGCCTCGTGATAGTCAGCCATTCTATCTAGTTGGTCCACATTAGAGAGAGTCCTTTTCCTGACTTCATGGCTAACGCTTGGGTGGAGATTATTTAGCTCTTCTGAGTGAAGAACCCGCAGCGCGAGGCGATAGTGCCAATCGAAGTGAAGGCTGAACGCCGGGAGGTTTATGAGGTAAGGCTCTGTGGTGAAACAGGGGTTGATGTAGTCATGGTTCACGGAAGTCAGGTTGGCTTCGAGAGGCGTCCACGGTTTCAGCATGGGCGACCGTATCGGTTCTGGGTTCCGGAAGGCAAGCGGAAACGTGGCCCGAAGCGGTGTGGTTCGCCACTATTACGGATCCTATATTAGTTATAGTGGCGAACCCCCCACGTTGCGCGCATTCCCGAAAATCGGCCGCATTGCAAAGCCGTGAAAAGCGTGTCGTACAAAACCAAACCACATCAGCGCACATCCCCCCTGGTGGACATTGTCCCACGTTGCCCTACCTGGAGAAGCGATGCCGCTTGCTTCATGGGAGCCTTGCCGATAGGGTTTCGGGATGCTCAAAGTCCCAATGTCGGTCTGTGTAGGTCCTATGTTTGCGGGCAAGACGTCCTCGCTTTTAGCTAAGGCCGATCGGTTGATGTTCGAAGGCGTGTGCCCTTTGTTTTTCAAACCGCTGACGGACACTCGAGATGAGGATGAAGTGGCGTCCCACCGAGGTTTTATCCGCCAGCGTCACACCCACGACGCGGTATCGGTGAGGGGTTTATACCAAGCCGCAGAGGAGGCGTTGACGACGATTTTCCCGATGCGGGAGGAGGGCTTGGTGACGAGGTTCGCTGCCTTCTTCGACGAGGTCCAGTTTTTTGAGGAAGAGGCGTTCACGATTCACGACCTCGCTGACTTCGTGGCTGAGACCGAAGTGGAATCGGTTCATTGCTTCGGACTCAACCTCGATGCTCGGGGCAAAGCATGGCCTACGGTTGCGGCGTTGTTGCCTTATGCTACCGAAATCGTTGGGCTTTCTTCAGTTTGCAAAGCGTGTCGCGCTCCAGCCCACCGAACCCAACGCCGAACACCTTGGCCGTCTGGCGAAGCCGTAGCGGTTGGGGCTGGGGCTGACTACGAGCCGCGTTGCGTGCGGTGTTGGTCTCCGGAGCCGTTGGGGTAGGATTCACCGCGGCTTCCCAACGCGGGACTTTTAACCGAATCCGTGCCAGAATCGCCGCAGAAGCCAAAACCGTACCCGACCATGGGTAGCCCTTCCCGAAACCGAATCCGTGCTGGAGAACCCTTGAGCAAGCGCAAACCGCCTAAAACCGCCGCTGAGCAAATCGCAGCCCTCGAGACGGCCGGAATGCTCCAGAAGGCCCTAGGGGCATCTGGGGCCGCCACAGGGGCTATTTCGGGGGGTACCGAGCCTAAGCCGGACCGGTTCGCTGGTGCCATGGCCTTTTCGGCGGTCCAAACCCATGAGAAACCAGGCAACAAGCGAGCCGGGTCGGAGTTCACCCCTAGCCTAGGGGCCCTACCCCTGGAGGAGGAAGCCTACGCCTTGAAGTGCCAGGGGTATCTCCCTTACGAGATTGCGTCCCACCTGACACAAACCCGAACGGCTAGGGAGGGTAGGGTACTGTCGGAGACGGAAGTCGAGGGGTTAATCACTACGGTATCTAGCCGCAGACAACGCTCGACCCAAGCCTCAATGTCGGAGATGTTTCAGATCGAGCTTGATCGTATAGAAAGGTTGATTAAGGCGTTGTGGGATACAGCAGAGGACGGCAACGTTGCGGCCATGGATAGGGTATTAAAGTTGATGCAGAAGAAGCACGATCTTTTGGGCATGGACGCCCCCGAAATCCGAGCTTCTTTCGTATTGAATGCAGGAGACTTGGATTACTCAAGACTATCTACCGATCAGCTCCGCCAACTCAAGGACCTAATGGCTCTGGCCGGACTCGGGCCCCGTCAAGAGAAAACCGTGGGCCAGATGCTGGTGGGTGGGGTGGTAGAGAAGTTGTGACGAAGCCTAAGTTTCAGGATGTGAAGGACTCCATTGATTGGGCGGTGTTGTCCGATCAGCAGATTGCAGACAGAATTGGGGTCTGTAGGGCCACGGTCTCTGCCTGGCGGGTTAAATACGGCTTACCAAAGTTCGCTGCGCCGGAAGTTCCGTTGGATGTGGACTGGTCATTGTCTGACGGCAAGATAGCGAAGGGCTTGAAAACTACCGAGTATGCCGTCCGTAAGGCTAGAAAAGAGCGAGGGGTAAAACCTAGAACACCTCGTCAGAGAAACCCGATCCAAGACCAAATATCAGAGGAAGAGTGGGCCACTCTGGGGGATTTAGTCTTGGCAAACAAGTATGGCTCCTCCAAAGGAAAAATACGAAGATGGCGTAGGAGGCGAAACGGCCGGCCCGATAAGAACAGGACTCCTCCCAGCTTATCGGGTCGGAAGTATTTGCTTCTTAGCTTAGATTGCTCAATATGTGGTTACAAGAAGGTGGCTGGTTTGCTTCATGTTCATCACATAAAACCGAGGGCCGAAGGTGGCACCAACGCCAATTCAAATCTAGTAAGGCTATGCCCCAACTGCCATGGGGAGGCTCATGCAGGCTTGATATCGGAGGCGGAACTCAGAGCGGTGTGTGTAGAGGCTTTGCTCGAAAAGCAACAAGCACAGAGGGTGGGCCCCCCGTGTTCTGTAAATACTGAATAAGTATATAGTGATGGGACCCAGATCCCAAACGGCTAGAGGGCTTTTGCATTATGCAAGTAATCGTAACGGGTGGCCGACGCTTCTCCAACTACCATGTACTCAGCCAGGTACTATCTGCCTTCCCCGTGACCCTGCTCATACAAGGCGGTGCTACGGGAGCGGACGCACTGGCACGTCAATGGGCGTGGGAAAACCGCGTCGAGTGCAAAACCTACGACGCGGATTGGGTTGGGTTGGGAAAGGCAGCCGGACCGGTAAGGAATGAAATAATGTGCCGTTACCACCGTAATGGTGTAGGTATAAGTTTTCCTGGTGGTACAGGAACTGAAAATATGAAAAATAACTTTATTAAATATGGTATTTATTTTTATAATATTTTAGTGGATAAAAATAAGTGGTAAGTCCAGACGGGTGAAACTTCCGGCTGCGGAACCCGGTGATTTGAAACGCTTTCGAAATTCTCCGGCTTCTCTCGGGAGGTAGGACGACCGATGCGGTTGTAAGCAGACCGTTCGGTCACACCTACATGAACGACCGTTCGGTCTTTTAGGTTTGGCACGTTTCTTAATCAGGCACGGAATTTGTCCGGGCACGGGGTAAACCCCAGCTACCGGGTTTGCAGCCCCCGGCAGCTTGGCACGTTTTTAGTTTAGGCACGGATTGTGGGTGAGGCAAGCCGCTTGGGCACGATAGGCAAAAGTTGGCCTGATCTGTGCCGTGGGCATCGGGGCTTTTGCCCGACACGTATATATGCGTTTCGACGGTTGCTAGATCTGCCGGGCTAAGCCCGTGAATCTGCGGGGCTTTTAGACTTTCTTCTGCCGGTATCGGATCGGTTGCTTTACTTTGCGGCGGATCCGGCGATACTTGGGTTGTCAGCAAAACGAACGACGAAACACGAACAACGGACGCCAAAAATGCTTATCGCCTCCCTCTCACTCGCCAGCATCGTCGCCACACTCCCACACGTTGCGCCCGGCGCAATCGACCGCGTGGTTTCAGCCGCCACGACGATTGCCGTCGCCCTGTCGGTGGTCGCCACGCTCGCCTTGGTGCTCGTCGCGCCGCTGGTAGGCGTGCTCGCCTTGGTGGCTCTGGCGGTCGCTGTGGTCCAGGCAGAAGGCGCTCACGTTGCCCCCTCGCCTTACGGCCGGTCTGCCGAACCCGCTACGGTCGTCACGGTTCGGGCGCCCGCGTTGACCCCTACCTCGGTTTCGTTGGCGCCTCACCCTCTTGCCCTGACGTCGTCGGTCGGCACTTTGAATCGCCTGTCTTTGGAGATCGATGCTGTGACGGCGTCGCTTGCTAAGGCCACCGCGTCACGCCACCGCGCCCGTGCTCGCAAGCTGGACTCGCGTTTGGTGACGCTTGTTGCCCTGCGGTCGGGTGTTCTGATGTCTGTGCGGGCTTGAGTCGCTAGGGTAGCTACAGTCTGGACAGATCTGGCCGATACTAGGATTGACCCCCCGCACCCTTAGGAGCACACCATGCGAGAATTCTTCTGTTGCGTCACTTTGGATGGTGACCTTGAGCCTCTCCACAACCTTAGCGGCCCCGTTTCTAACTGGCCTTTCGGTGCGTGGGTTTATTTCCGGTCGATGGATGAGGCGATGGCTCATTGCGTCGAACAGTTTGACCCCTTCCAATGCCCATGGCAAGGCCGTGTCCAGGATTGACCCTCACTAACGATTAACGATGGAGCACACCATGGCATTACTCGAAAAGCGAAACGACGGCTCTTACCGTATCCACCAAACGCTCTTTTCCTACCTCGAGACGGCGCTATGGTCGTCAACCTACCTCGGCGCCGAAGACGACCCTAGAGAGGGCAAGCCGCTGGACGATTACTATGACCCGGATGACTTTCTGCCTGCCTTTCTAGAGTCGTCGGCACGCGAGCTGCAATCGTTCCTGGATTGGATTTCAGAGGATGGGATTGATGTGGGCGGGAATAGCGACGCCGGCATCGCACACGATTTTTGGCTTACTAGGAATCGCCACGGATGCGGCTTCTGGGATGGGGACTATCCGGATGGTGGTAAGGCACTCTCAAACAACGCACATGCCTACGGTGGTATTGACTTGATGCCCGGCGAACACCTACCGATGCTTGAATCTGACGACGAGTAGATCTGCCGACCGGACAGACTCAACTTTCCCCGACAGCAGCCGATACTAGGTTAGACCCAACCGACCCGACACAACACGAACAACGGAAGTTACTATGACGACAATTGACAACATCAAGCAACGTAATGCGGCGGCTGGGCTCAACTTCTTTTCACCGGGTGCAATGCGGTTCTTTGCCTCTAGAGTCTGTTCGCAGACGTTCGATCTGGTGGACGGCGGGGCACTGTTCGTGACATCAGAGCAATTCCGCACGTGGAACCATCGCGGTCCCCGTCGATACACTATCAAGCGCTTTTTGCCGCTCACGGCAGACATTGATACCGTGGGAGAGTTTCAGGCTTTCAAAGACCGGCGTAGTGCTTTGCGTGCGGCCCAAGCTTTGGCTACAGCGTGGCAGGGTGAGGCATGAGGCCAACAGAATGCGTTCTAGTGTGCGCAGACGACGCTGGCGTGTCTTGTGCCCTGCTAGACGTCGACAATCCCGCGGATCGCGAGCGGCTTAGACACATGACGCCTTGGGAGAGGGTCGATCACGGAGCGGGTCACATGACCGTGTGGCAGGCAGCAGAGAGGGTGCAAAACCTGTACAAAGCCCGCGGAACGTTATTTTCTTGGTGGAAAGAAGGTGAATCATGACCTTCGGTTCATTCCAAAACCAGCTTTACGCCGGTTGCACGTCGTCAGTACCAGAACCCGGCATGGGCTGCACGGTCATACACTACTCTGACCGCACAGCGTGCACTGTGGAGTCAATAGGCCGCAACAAGAAAGGCGTGGTAACCGAGGTGCACGTTCGGGAGGACCGTGCTACACGCATCGACAGCAACGGTATGTCGGAGTGCCAGTCCTATTCTTATAGCCCCGATCCGGAGGGCAGGGTCTATATCTTCACCCTCCGGCGTAACGGTAGGTGGGCGCAGCTTGGTAGCCCCGCTAAGGGGGGCATCGGCATTCTTTTCGGCGGACGTCGTCACTACCACGATTACTCGTTTTGAACCACGTAGGAGCACACCATCGTCGTTTGTGGGAGGGTGTGATGTCAAGGTGCGGGGCAAAGACCGAAACGACATCAAAAGCTACATCGGCGAAACGTTCTACTCGTGCTTGACGGCGCAAGAACCGGTTTTGATTCTTGATGCGAAGGAAGGTACCCAATGACTGCTATCGTCCAACATGACTCCGTCGTCGGCGTTTGGTTTGCCCTGTTGTTGTCACCCCAGGGCAGGGTGTTGCGTTTGGTGGAAGCTAGGTCCGAGCGGCACGCCGCTAGGTTAGTGGCCGCTTGGGCGCCAACACCCTAACTAGGGTGTCAACACCACAGGTGGGTCTAGGTAGGCAAATTTCATGCCGATCCTGACACCGTTTCGGTTACGATCCAAGCGTGTAACGGATTACGCACCTAACACCGATACCGTGTCCAGGTGCGTAATCCGTTACGCACCTCCCCCAACACCGATACCGCTCCCAGAGTCAACACCGCTCCCGTGTCCGACGTCACCTCGGCCCCGACACCGTATCGATCTGGCTTTTCGGCAACCGTGGCTATACAGATCCGGCAGATCCAGCCGATACTGGGATTAGGAGATCACCGATGAACCACTCAAACAAAACCCTGCCAGACTTCTGCCTTTCCGCCTTGGTGCTGGCGAGCGTCGATGGCGACGACATCGCAGACGCAATCGGCCTCACCCCGGCTACGGGTGACGGTGGACAAGAGGAGTGCCTCGCCCTGAGTGACCTCGAGTATTGTGATGTACAGGGTGACGATAGGGTAGCTGCGGTGTTCGCTTCTCCCATGTCGAACGCGGATACGGTGGTGGGATACCGCGCTAGGGCAGAGGCTGCTACCGATCTGTGCTCTATGTTGTGATAGACAGACAACAACAAAAGGAGGCTACCGTGGTGAGGGTGTTGTGTGTGATGGTATGTGGAATCGGCTGTGTAACGGTAGGAGAGGCGGACGCGGACGCGGGCATCATTGACATATGCGTTGAAGTCAACGGTGTCACGTTAGTGGTAGGGTGCACTACCGTGCGCGAGGGTACATGCATCTACATCGACCCATGCACGGGTGACCGATACGAGGCTGGCACGGGAGACTATTGCGAGCGTGGGGTTTTGTACTCGAGTGAGTGTGAATAGGTAATGGTGAGATGAATAGAAGCGGATTTGTTAGGAATCCGCTTCTATTTTTTGGGGGGTGGATCTGGGGGATTTTTCTTGACATTTTCCGCAAGGGGGTGGGGGGATGCGACGATTCGGGCGCACGGACGCCTATGTGAATCCCCGATTCGGATGTAGGCCTAAGTAGCACCGACACTAGTCCGGACTGGCCTCGCTGCGCTCGGGTCGTAGGACCCGTGTCGGGTTAGGGGTCGGGGTCGGGGTCGGGTTAGGTGGGGTCGGTTAGGGGTCGGTTAAAAAATAAGGGCCGGCACTTTAACGGTGCCCGGCCCTATTAAACCCCACCCGTCTTTTTTTAGACCCCATACCCTTTTTGGGTTGGGTGGTACCCGTACTGGGTTTTTGCTCCGTAAAACGACGGTGGTGGTTGTTTTCCGGGTCCGTTTACCTGGGGTCCCCGAACCACCGTTCCCGCATGGCGGCTAGCGTGGCCGGCACCGCGTCCGCGTCGGTTACCACTGAGTCGACCCCGCACTTGGGGCACCGCGCCGTTTGCCCACCATCACACCAATCGGCTAGGGGGTGGAGGGCCGAAGCAGGGTAGGTTTCCAGACAATAAAAGCACCCACACTGCTTGGCTTTAAGCACGGTGGCACGGTTTCGGAAGGACTTACGGTGCACCTCTTCAAGGGTCACGGTAGCACCACGCTGAGCAACTCGATGTCGACGGCCAGCCACCGGCGGGGTCGGGAATATAAGGCCTGGTCGACGACATAGGTGATGACGTCGTCTGGCCGAGGCTCGTGCGTCGACGGTCGCTGGCCCTCGGGGATGGGATTGTAGACGGGGATGATGTGGGTGCAGTCCTCGCAATACCATTCGACGGCACCGGGTGAGAGGCGCTGCTTGTCGACGACAGGGCAGTAGTATCCGATCGGGGTTCCGTAGTCGCTCACGGTTGCCCCCGAGCCTTGGCGATGGCGTCGGCCAGAACCCCGCAGTCACACACGCCGGTGCCCGTCCACTCTCTGAGCACCTGCTCAGCCGCCGCTAGGAGGTCCGGCGCGGCCAACACCAAGGCGAGGTCGGCGTCTGAGATTTGCGCGCAGCCGTCGTCACCCTCGACGATCCGAAGGACGCTGGGGCCGTAAGGGTACCCGTTGCCCCCAGGCACCCGGACGGAGCTGTCCTTGTCTCTCCACAACCAAGGCCCGGGCGTGTGGTTCGCGGCGGGCAGGGTCGGCTTCCCCACCACCCAAGCCGGTTTCGGCTTCAACCCCCGACGCCGGGCTAACTCGGCAGCCCCCAAGTCCGACACGTACTCGCACGGCACGTTGGGGTGGATCTCTTCACCACACACGTCGCACGGTGGGTACTCAGGCTCGGTCATTCGAGCACCGGCGTCAAGTCTTCGATAGGACCTCCGGTATCGGCACCTAAATACCACGTACCTTGGTATACGGTGCGTTGGATCTTAACCACGGTATAGGCCGTATTGAGGCTCCGTGAGAAAACCCGTTCGCCCACCCGAGGGGTCCAGGGCTCCAGAGAAACCGGGTCCCACATTTCCCTGTAAGCAACTCCTGGCACTTCTACAGCCCAGCACCCGAAACCGGCAGCCGCAACAACGAGCCCCACACCGTTATGGGTGTGCCGAACCCAATCTCCGGCCTTAAACTTCGGGCGCGCAGGCGCTAGGGAGATGGTCTTGGTAAGAGAGAACCCCTCCAACGCCTTCCGTACACACGCGGCTTCGTGTTCCCGCCACGCCTCGTTAGGCTGCGGCACGCCACAACACCGACACCCTGTGGTTTCGGCTCGGGTTAAAGCCAGCGAGTACCCCGGTGTCTCGGCTCGGCCCCTAAACACCCGTACCGCGCAATCATCGTGGGCTCGGATCTTGGCTACCGTTTCCGCATCGGGTCCTACGGGCTGTGCGAAACGCCCACCTTCTTCGGGGCGTAATGACGTTTGGCGTCGGCTCACGGCTCACCTACCTTCTTAAAAGACCCATCTTCCGCTCGGTACATACACCCGGATCCCGTTAAGAACACCGTTTCCGTGCCTAAGACGGCCCCAGCAGCCTCACACTCACTTTGGCAGGACTCGAGCACGGTTACGAAAATAACTACCGACGCGATGGCCGCCACTAGGTATTTCATTTCTTCTCCTTATCGACCGGCGCGGGGGCCTGGGTTAAGGCATCCAAATTAGCCTTGGCGTCGGCGAGGGATTCCTCTAGTTGGGCTACGCGCTCTTCTAGGCGGGCTCGGGTTCGGTCTTGCTTGCGGCCCTCCTCGTTATCCACTAACGCTTGTCGTGCAGCCAGTTCCGCATCGGTTTCCTCCCTAACGTAACTACACCCGTACCCCGTCAGGGTCTCCGAGCCCGCCGTGGTGGCGAAGTACTCGCGGGTTTCTCCCGGTTGGGTGTCTGTTTCCGTGGCCGCCCGCCACTCGGTCAGTTCCGCCAAGAAATCGTCGAGCTGTACGCGCTCGCGCTCAAAACTGAACCCCTCGGCCCACCTGGTGTGCGTAGCCTTGACCAATTTATCCACGTTTGTACCCCTTAAAGGACAATAACCCGGTAAAAGTGCCCTATATTACCCGTTTATCGGTAGAATACGTAAAAAAGTACGTGTTACGGCTGGATTTATCAACCTTCGGCTCGGTCTTCTCCGAGAAGCCCCGCCACGAAGTCGTCGGCGCAGGGGAGCCGCGAGAACAGCCGCGCATGCATGTCGAAACGGTGGGCGGCACCCTCGACCACGACGGCTTCGAGCACTATTGCCACGCCCCAGTCCCTCGCCACGACAGCACGGACCAGGGCGGCGCGGTGTAAGGCCTGCAGTGCCACAAGGTCGCGGGTCGCCATCTCCATTGGCACCCAGCTCACTTCCCACCCCCATCCAAGAAGGCGCGGGCGGTGGCATCGGCGCGGTCCGCTTTCGGGCTGTCGGCGAGGCTCTCCATCAACTGCCGCATCACCCGCTCGACGTCGGCCATCGCGACATGTCCAGGGACTGCGCACGTGCCCGGGACGTGTTCATGTTTCGGGGTTTCGTGAACATGCGTCGGGGCGGTGTCGGCGAGGGCGGCATTTCGCTGAGCTGCCCACTCCATTGTGGCCACTGGCACCGGGTATGTCTGGATGAACTTGTCGGCCTCGACGAGCAGCTCCCGCAGCACCGTCGCCTGCCGCTCGGCGGCGTCGGCGCGTACCACGACCTCTGCTTGCACCTCAGCCATCTTCAAGAGCTGGTGCTCCGTGTCGTGCCAGTGAACCATCGCTCCATCTCGATGTCGGAGAGCCTCGGCTACCACCGCCAGCAGCCGCTTCACCTCGGCTTCGGCCTCGTCTACCCTGGCCACCAACTGCTGGGCCTGCTCGGGGTTCGCGGCGTGGAGCCCGGTGCGCCACTCTTTCAGAAGTTTAGGGGTCATCGTTTCACCGATGTTAAAAGGGTAGGGATCCCGGCCATAAGGTCCTCCATATCAGGGTACTGCTCAAGCCACTCGTCGTGTAACTGCCTCAGCTTTTCCGAGAGTGCGTCCCGGTCATTCATCGCGGTGGCAGCCAACCCCTCCAAGCGGTCGATCTCCGCGCACAACCTCAACGTGACGGCGTCGCAGTCCCTCAATCCCCGCAGGTATTCGGTGTCAATCATTCGGATTCCGAGGCGGGTAGGGAGCGGGTTCGACTTCACGGGGAATCTCCGTCACGTGGTGGGTTAACTCAGGGAACGTCGCGCCCGACAACCTTAGCCGCTCCCTACGAGAAGACAAGTACCCCGGCAAAATCTCGTGGGCGAGTACCGTGATCAGATACCCGAAGAACAGCCCCGCCGCCGCTCCCATCACCGATAACAGCCACCACGCGATGGCCGGGCTCACTTGGGACACGCCCACTTAACCACCACGACACCCGAGACCGATACCGAGCGGTAGTGGCATTCACTCAACCGCAGGATCAACGCTTGAAGGGGCGTCAACGTCAGCCACGCCACGATTACCGCGGTCACGGCTGCCCTAAGGCAGGGCACCCCGTAGGGGCCAACCGCGCCGGGGCGATGACCACGCCGTCGATGACCGACACCAACGCCGGCGCCGCGGGCAGCGAACCGTCTTTAAGTTGTTGCAGAGAATAAACTACGGATCCGGGTGCCAAAGCCCGAACGACGTCCAAGGTCTCCCGAGTCCATGCTGCTACCCCTACTTCGACGGCGTCGGCGGGGTCCCGCGCGACCGGCAATCGCTGGCCGATGGTGTACAAAGCCCCCTCGGTCGTAGTCAATACCGTGGCTTGGAGCCCCGCTGCTAGGAGGTCGTCGTTGAGGGATTGGGGCGTATACGCCCGCAAGTGGTGGTACCAATTCTCCGGCCCGAACTTAGTCACGTGGTTGCGCTCAACCCAATCCACGCAATTCGGCGTGGACAACAACACCGTTCCCGACGCCGCCAACGCTTCGACGACGTTGTACAAGAAAAGCCCGGCGTCGGCAGGGTGCTCGATAATCTCCAGCCCTACGACGAGGTCGTAAGTTCCTACGGGTTCCGTACGGTCGATATCCAAGCGACCTACCACACCCACCCGCCCCGGGAACATCTCCACCAACCGCGCGGCAGCCACCGACGCAGTCGGGTTGATTTCCGACACGTCTAGGTGCAGGTTCTCAAAGGTCTCCAGCAGCAACTTCTCTAGCGTCCCGTCACCGGCTCCGATGGCTAGCCCCTTCACGACCTTGCCCGTCGAACACTTATCGCTCACATATTGCTGCGTGCGTTTAGCACGGTCTAACCGCAACAACCCCACGTCCGTGAAAGGGTGGTGGTCGGCGCCGGGGACGTACATCTCCGCGAACGGTCGACCGTAGCGCTTTAGGTAGGCTTCGTCCGAAAAAGCTTGGTCGATTTGCTTGGCCAGGCACTCTACGAAAGCGCGGACTTCGGGGTGCTCTTGAGCCATGACCGGGGCGTTCTCGGTGAGGAACCGGTAGGCTTTAACGGGCTCGGTTGTTTGAAGCAAACACCGTGCCATAGCCAAGGTTTGCTCAACGACGAGGGACTCGATAGCGATTTCGCGGTGGTCATTCACGGGGATTCCTTATTTTCGGGGCGGTTTAAGTAGGCTTGTAGGTCCGCGGGCGTGCCGAGGCCGTGCATTTCGTCGACAGGGAAGATTTTGGTGTCGAGAAAGCGGGGCATCGCGTTATAGCAGGGGGCCAGATACCATTCCCCGTTCACTCGCTGACTTGGCTCCTGCATCATCGTGCGGATGGCGGAGAAGCCCCACTGTGCTTTAGCGAAGTAATAAACACCCACCGTGGCTCTTTCTGATGGTGGAAATCGGGGTTTTTCATCAACCCACTCGACGCACTCACCCCGGTCGTCCATGATCACGTATGACCACTTTGACTCGGTGGCTGTGAAGGTTAGGATTGCCGAGTCGCACCACCCGTGTTTTGGCCACGGCTTACACCGGAATCTCTGGTCCGAGTTCGCCACGACGAGGGGTAGGTTGGGCTCTACGTAGTCCTCAGCCAACAACACCGTACACGCTGCACCGCCCGTGAGTTCGGGTACCGCGATAATGGAGAAATCACCCAGGCCCATCGACTCCACGACATCGGCCATCCGTTGCACATGCTCGGCCCTCACCAAGAACACCCACGACCCGACGTCGAATGTGCGCTGGAGGTCCTCAATCACCCCCGCAATCATCGGTTGCCCTTCGACGTCGATAAAAGGCTTCGGGTCGACATACCCGGCCTCGGCGAACCGGGACCCAGCCCCTGCCATCGGCACTACGACTTGCACGGTCATCGGAGGTCCAACGTTTCGAAAGTGGTTTTCAAGACTAGGGCTCCCGTAGCACGCGCGGCTTGGAGGCCGACTTCGGAATCTTCCACGATGAGGCACTCTTCGGGGGTGTATGAAGCCGACCACCAGCCCTCAGGGCCGTTCTTAAACGACCCCATAGCCTTGAAGTACCCTTCGGGGCTTGGTTTCGGTTTGGTCACGTCTTCGTTAGTCACGAGGTGTTCAATGTAGGGCAGCAACCCCGCCGAACGCAAGAAGGTTTCGGCGGTGTGCCGCACGGCATTGGTGTAGGCCCGAATCGCGATACCCTTTGACTGCAGCGACGCCAGCATCTGGATTCGGCCTTCGTCACGCGGGTACTGTAGGGCCGCCTCGAGGGTCAGTCGTTGCTTCTCGTTCAGGACGGACAGGTGGTTTTCGAAGGGGACCCCTAGTACCTGTAACTTCACCCGCGACGGGAGTCCCTCCAACCGCTCGCGTGCTGACACAGCCTCATCGCGAGCGGCGTCGCCTACACACTGAAACAACGCCATCTCGAAACAATCACGGTGAATCGAGCACGCGTCCGCCAGTACGCCGTCGACGTCGAAAATAATGCACTTGGTCAATCTAGTTCCCCTTGGTCGAAGAGCATGTTCGTACCCACTTCTCGCTCCGCGGGGGTGCGCATGGTGTGTAGCGCTAGGACGTCCGGGCGGTCCGCCCACTTGGTGAGGAACCGACCGAAGTCAGCCGTATCGGCTCGCATGTCGTGCTCTTTCCCCAGGCGCTTACGGGTTTGAGAGTGCCCATGATAAACCGGCGCCGCGTCCGATTTCAGCAACTGCTTCCCATAGTCGACGAGACGGTGCTCCCAATCGGTGTCACCATAAGTCAGGAGGAATTGCTCGTCGAAGGGGCCGACTCGGGTCACATCAAACAAAGACCGTTGCGCGACGAAGCACGTAAAGAAGGCCCCCTCGCTCAAGGTCCCGGCCTGGCGGAGATTGTTGGTTTGAATAAACGCTTCGCTGGACAGGTAATCGAAGGACTTCCCAATAATCTGGGTAGCCCCCATGTAGGGGCGCTCATCATCCACCTGAGCCATCATAATCACCAGGGAGCAGGGCATCACCACCACGTCGTTGCAAATCACACACACCAAGTCGGTCTCGGCCTCGGCAATCCCCGCGTTAGCTGCGGCGTAGGGGCCTTGGTTAGGGTCCAGGCGGACATAAGAGTGCCCACGCGAAGTCAGCATCGGGCCAAAGGTCGCCACGGCGTCGGTCGAGCCGTTGTCGACGAGAATCACCCGATGACCTCGTGGAGCAAACATCTCCAACGAAGCCAAACACCGAAAGGTAATGTCGGGGTTGTTATAGGCCAGGAGGACAATGTCCAGTGACGTGGTTAAATCTCTCACTTCTCCCCCGTTGACCAGCACTGCTCGGTGACGGCAATCTTCTGTGAACAAGTCCCTGCGTAGGGGTGTTGTCTTAGCACCTCGGGCCGCGAGGCGTACTTAGCCAGGAATTTACCGTGGTCTGAGATTTCAAAATCAACATCGGCTGCCGCCCCGCCCCGCTTACGTGTCACCGAGCATCCGTGGTACATCAAGGCAGGAATCTTCACGGCTCTCAACCCCAGGTCTGTCCGACGGACATCCCAATCCGTGTCACCGAACACCAGGTGAAAACGCTCGTCGAACAAACCCACCCGGTCTTCCTCAAACAAAGAGCGCTGCATCATGATGAGCGAGAACCCGGTGCCTAGTTCCGGCTTCAACCCAGTCGCCGCCGAAATCGCCGCTCGCATCAACGCCGGAAAGTTCAAATCGGGACTGGGTATCCTGACTTCACAAGCGGAGATGATAGGGACGGCATCGGAAACCGCCAAAGACATAAGTTCAAGCGTGTCCGGGAACGGTACGACATCATTGCCCATAAAAGCTATTTTCTGGGCTCGTGAGGCTTGGATGCCCGCGTTAAAAGCCGCGTAAGGGCCTCGGTTGGTTTTCAGGTGTAAATACAACCCGCCACCGGCCTGTACCGGCTTAGCCAAACTACTAACACCCGACTCGGGGGCAGACCCGTTGTTGACTAGGATAATACGGGATCCAGGCGGCTTGAACAGCGTCAACGCCGCTAGCGCCCGAGTGGATAGGTCCAGATTGCCGTAACACGGGACCACGATGTCCAGACTCGAGTCACTCACTCAACACCGCCTCTAGGTTTCTAGTTGCGTCTTCCCAAGACAAGACGTGGTCGGCATTGGCCGAACCCACGGTGGCGGATTGCAGCACCGAAATCAGACCCTGGAGGTATTCCCCAGACCCGAACCGATGCCCCCACTTCACGGTTTCGTGCAACCCCCCGACGGGATTAACGATAGGCACCGCGCCGCACGCCTGCGCTTCGCACGCCGAGAGGCAAAACAATTCCGTCCCCATGCCTGGGTGGAGCCAATACCGCGCGCGGCGGTACAAGTCCGCCAAGTCTGCGTCCGACTTCGGGTCGGCTGAATACCCCGTGCACTCCAACCGGTATCCAGTCAGGTTGTAGACGTTATCCCACGCTGCTTTTAGGGCCGTGCCCCCGCGATCCGGCGACGACGAATACACGCACAACGCCTCGCGCTCAGCCAGCGGGGGGCCTGCCGAAAACAACTTTTTATCTATTCCCAAGGGGGTCACGAACATCTGTGGCGAGTCCAAATCCCCGTCTCCAGCCACCCCCGCCGCGTACTGAGAGATCACGCACACCGCGTCGATGTAGTGTCCGGGCACCAAGTCCAACTTGAAATCGGCGAAGGATGTCCACCACACGACTCGGGTATCCGTACCGTATCGGGTAATGCTCCGGGCGTTGCACTCCAACACCACGTCGGTGTCGACCGGCACGGGGCTGCGGGGTCGGTAGTCTACGCCGTTTCGGTTAAGACCCGTCACGCGGTCCATGATTACTGTAACGGCGTGGCCGAATTTAGCCAACCACTCGGCCGTGTTCACAACGAACCGGTTACCCCCCGTGACGGGGTTTTCCACGGACCATTCCCACCCCTTCGGCAAGACCTCCGCGACGATGGTGACGCGCATAGTTACAACCCCCGCCACTTCTTGCCGTCGCACGCGAAAAGACGCATACAACCGCCCGCCTCCCGGGCCAGCACGGCGCCGTACTGAGGTTCCCGGCACGACCCCAGTTCTTTTTCCGGTGCCGCACTCGGGGAATCCCCGCCGACCCCACAAAAGTGGGTGGCGCCGTGGATATCAACGGAGTCCGTACGGAAGGTCGTCAAGGTGACGGTATCGTACGCATAGGTGGTATCGAGGGGTTGGCTAGGGAGCGTGTACAAGCCGGCGTTGCCCCCCGTGGTGATTTCAAAAGTAGGCTCGGGCTCCTTCAAAACCCACTCCCCCACCGCAGCCGTAACGGGAGGTACCAACGACCCCAGGACCCCACCCAAAGACGCCGCCAACCACAGCCTCACGCGAGGTCGGAATCGGCGCCGGGTTCGCAAAGCCGCGGCGCTCACTCCAACACCAGCAAATCCAAGCACTCAGACCATCCTTCTTGAGCCTCCCGTCCGTAGGCCAAGGTCTGATCAACCAAATCCAAGCACTCTTCGGTTTGGTCATATGCTGCTTCAATCCGTTGACGGGGGTCGGAGGCGGACAACGCAACCGTAACGCCGGCAAAAAACCAACTGACCGCGACGAACACCGTAGGGAGGACTTTCATTGGCCCACCGACTGACCGGTGCTAAGGTCGCGCTGGAGTCGCTCGACAGCCCCGACCAACACGAATACCGCGTCGTGGCAGGTCTTGCCTTCTGCGATGACCGTACGGTCCTTGAACACCGTGGCCACGGTCTCACCAGACCCGTCGACGAGTCCCAGGGAGGGTTCCGGCGGGGGGGGTGGGGGTGGGGCACCAGCGTCGGGGGTCTGAACAGGCAACGGTTGGCAGGCGGCAAACACCAAAACAAAAGCAGCGAGACGAATCATTTTTACGTGCCCTCGGTAAACGGTTTAGTTGCGGAGACGTCTAACCTTCTAACTCACACTGCCCGTCCCACGCCAGATCAATCGCGAAAATAAAACCCAGCATGAACGCGGCGCCCTCCTCATAGCGATGGGGGCGTCCCAGCAGGCCGTCCAACCAAGCATAGTCATCCGGTCCGTGGGTGACTCGAAGGATGTCCGCTGACATCATCACCCCTAAAGACTTGCGCCGCGCGGACAGGCGAATGTCCGCTCGGTCCACCCCCAGCCGATAGGCAACAGGGAAGTTTCGTTCGAGGGAAGTATCCCTAAGCATCGTCGAAGTCCACATCTTCAACCCACTCTTTCGCTTCGGTTTCGGACGCGGTAAATCCCGCCAGAGGTTGCCGAGACCCACCGTCCGGTGGTTTATACATGCGGACGGATCCGTCCGCGGACAAGGCCACGCAGTACCACCCAGGATCTGGGGGATCGTTCACGTAGTAGCTGCGGGCCACCTTGAAAGTGATACGGGTCGTGTCGTCGCACCACTTCCGTTCGGTTACGGTAGAGCCCCCGAAATCCAGGTTTCGGAACGCTTCTCTAAGGATTCCTAAAGACTGCTCGCGAGTCGGCGGGAAGGTCATGATTCCTCGTAAAGCACGACGGATTGTTTAACCGCGGTGCACCGTCGGGCCGCCAAGTCTTTTAGAGCAGCGTTGTATGACAAGTGGTAATCCACTTCAACCCAAAACCACCACCACCTTCTTTCGACGAGGAACCGAGCGTCGTCTCCAGTCCGGAAGGTTTTACGGATGCGCCATCGTGGTTTTTTGGAGAGGTCTTCAGCCAGCGCGCGGGACAAAGCCGCCGCGGGCGAGTTCACCGCAACCCCTGCAAACCCGATTCCGGGAGTCCGAGCAACTTACCAAGGAACGGCACCAGGGACTTATCCGCCAGTTGGGTTTTGAATTGGTGTAAGGAGATCCGCACCTTTTTGCCTGATTGAAGCCGATCCCACGCCCGCTGGCGGCCTGACTTGCGGGTGATTGGTTCGGGGGTTGGGTGGGACAGTCGATAGGCACGGGACAACACAGGCCCCAGATCAGCAGGGGCCAAGCATTGGGCCAACAACCCGAGAACCTCGGGGGTCAGACACTGACGGGGCGGGTGGGCGTCTTTGGGGTTCACCACCACCATCGAGACGTCCACCTCGTCGTAGCCTACGTTCTGGGCTACGAGGGTGCCGCCGAGTTCCATGTATTCTTCCGCCACCGAGTAGCCGGACATTGTCCGGACGTGGAATCGGTCCGTGGGTCGATGCAAATGCCGGAACCGGACTTTAAGGGTCCGGGCCTCGGAGTGGTTCGGGGCCAGGGTCATAGTTTCAATCACGCGGTCGCCTCTTGGCTCGGGTTCGGTGACGCCTCTACCTTAACTTCGGTTTCGGATCCGTCAAGGGCTTCTGCCAACCCGGCGGGTGTGGATTTCGCCAAGAAAGACCACACGGCGGAGAACCGCGTCGCCACGGAGTCCCACGAGAATCGATCGATGGTCTCCTTTGCCAAGCAGGACCTCTCCGCTTGACACTCGCCGTGCTCCAGCAAGGAGATAAGACTCCGAACGTACCCTGCAACATCAGATTCAAAATGGGCGCGGGGCACGACTTCTGGCAAAGCACCGTTTGGCATTGTCAGTACAGTTGCACCAGCGGCTGTTGCACGAGGACCTGTGATGCAAAAAGTTTCCACCTCTGTGTTCTCTGCGTGCAAATACGCAAGCACGTTAGCGGTGCTTAATGCAGTATTAAGTTCCGCGTGACCGACCCCTCCGTGGTGCACGACGTCGAGATGTCGCACGGCTTCATACCTCGTCATCACGTCGGCGTAGAGTTCCGGTTGGGCGTTCCGCAACATGGACCAATCGTAGTAGAGATCCAGCTTTGCCCCTGGCACCGCGGCCTTGACCTTCGGCCACTGTTCGAGAAGAACCCGCAACCCCCGCGAAGCGCACGAGGAGTACACGCAAAGGTTCGGATCCCGATGCGGATTCTCTGCCAAACCGGCGAATTGCTCCGCAACGATTCCGTTCGACAGGGTCACGATGTTGCCCGGATCTCGACCACCCAAGTCTTGGATAATCATCCTGCGGTGGTGCTCGGACAACACCACAACCGTGTCGAATGCCTTGCACACCGCGTAGCCGAGGTCGGGGGGCAAACCAATAGCCCGGTCGTGCAACCAGAACGACGACGCCAAAATCCCCGTGTGAGGAACGGTCCCCTCTTTTTCGCCAGCGGTCAGACGGTCTTGGATGACCTTCGTGCGCTTGAGGAGATCCAAGGCAAACATACCCGATCGCCAAACGACGAGGGTGCCATGCTCATCGTGATGGTTGAAGTCAGAGACGTCCTGCCAATTCACGCCGTGACAATCCAGACCCGGGACCGTAGTGGGGGGCAACGGTGAATAGATACGGACGTTGCGGCCTTGCTTTGCGAGGGCTCGGGACAGATACAAAACCGCTTCCTCAGAACCCCCCAGCATCGACCCGCCGGAATTCGTGTCGAAGGGTTGCGGGGTACCGGGCACCACAATTGTGATCCGGTTGATGACGGATCGGATTCGAGCGGTGCCAGCGACGTGCATGGGGTGCTCACGAAGGTCTGCACGCACGGTGTTCAAAGCTCGCTCAACCGCGTCAGGGCGGTATCCGAGTCGCAGGGCAGCTTCGGCGGAGGCTACGACAGCCGCACCCCTTTCATACAAGAATCCTTCGTGGGTCGTTTGTTGGGGTATAACAAATCCACAAGACTGCCGATCGATACACTTTTGCCACTCTCCCCTAGCGTGGTGTGTAAGGGCTTCGTAGGACGGTCCGGCCTTTTTAGACCACGCCAACGCATCATCCAGGTCGTTGGTCACCAGGTAACACTTCATGACGTCGGCAGCGGCTTGGCGGCCCTCAGGGAAGTTTGGGTACGCCGCGTAGACTTCTTTCAGATAAGGCAGGGCATCCACGGGTCGGTTATCCAGTTTCATTTCCATGGCGATGGTTCGGGCCAAACGACCTCGGTACTTCGGGTCGGTAGCCGTTACGTACTCGCGCTCGGCGATGCGCGCGTTGCGTCGAAGGGCTTGGTCTTTTTCCTCAGGAGTCTTGCGTTTATGCCAGACGGTGATCTCTTGGGTCTTAGCCAGCACTTCCTCGCGCCGACCTTGGGGTACGCCGGACCACTCCAACCGCTCATGAATGGCGTCGAGCCATTGCCACTTATCGTCCCATTTCACCAAGCGCATAGTGCCCAATGACTCATCGACGTCGTAATCGTACGATAGAAAACTGCCCATGATATGGGGGTGTTTCTTATCTAATACATCGCACAACACCCGGACTTTCTCGCCGTTCTGGAGAACATCGTCGCTATCGAGGAACATGCGGAATCGAGTCGACAACCGTTCGAAATTGAACTGTCGCGCCTTCGAGAAATCGTCACACCACTCGAAGTCGGTGACAGCCCCCGCGTGGTTTTTAAGGAACGACTCCACCTTCACGCGCGTCCCATCACTGGACCCCGTGTCTGTAAAGGAGTACTCATCGAAGTGCCCCGCAACCGAGTCCAACAGGGCCTGGATGGTCGAGAGGTTGTCTCGGAAGATGACCGCGAGTCCTACCGTAGCTTTCGCCGGTGGCGTCTCAGTAAAGGCTTTGGGGGTCTTCAAACGTGGCTGGGGGCGGATTTTACGCATCCGTAAGTCATAACCGAACGGTCGTGCTGGGTGCAAGCTTTATACTGAACAGGTGCGTCGTAAAAACCTCCCTGCTTCTAAAACACCTCAAGACGCGAGGTTGAGCCGAATCGACCAAGAGATTATCCGCCGCGAAGCCGTGGACCTGGCAAACGACTTCCGAAAATTCGTTGAACCAGCGTGGGCGATTATCGAGCCTGGTACCGACTTCCTGCCCGGCGTCGCCATTGACGCTATTTGCCAACACCTGACCGCGTGCGCAGAAGGTAAGATCCGGAAGCTCCTCGTTAACATCCCTCCCCGCCATAGTAAGTCGAGCCTTATTAACGTCTTGTTTCCCGCGTGGTTGTGGACCCGAAACGCCACCACTAAGGTCCTATCCGGATCCTATTCTCTGCAACTTGCCACACGAGACGCTGCCCAGTCCCGCCGGATCGTTGAGTCAGATTGGTACCGGGCGAGGTGGCCGGAGGTGGTGCTGTCAGACGACACCAACCTCAAGACCCACTACATCACCACGGCGATGGGGTCCCGCCAGACCACCTCGGTGGGCGGCTCGGTCACAGGGCTCGGTGGCGACGTTCTGATCATGGATGACCCTCACCAAGTCGCCGAGGCCGAATCCCCCACGGTGCGGGAGGCCACGCTGACGTGGTTGAAGGAGGCTTGGTGGTCCCGGTCCAATAATAAGAATGTCGTTCGTATCATCGTAATGCAACGAGTGCACTTCAAAGACGCCTCGGCGTGGGCTCTGGAACAAGGCGGCTGGGACCACCTCAACCTCCCCATGGAGTTCGAAGGGCAACCCTCCCCCCCGACGTCGTTGGGCTGGACGGATCCCCGTACGGAAATCGGCGCGGTCTTGTGGCCGGAACGCTTTTCGGCCGCCGAGGTGGAAGACTTAAAGAAGATGGGCTCGTACGCATACAATGCCCAATACCTCATGCGCCCCGCCCCGCGCGGGGGTGGGTTGTTCAAACGCGCGTGGTGCCGCTTCTGGTACGACCCGGAGCTTGGCCCCCCGGAGCCAGTTACCTATCAAGACGAACGCGGCGATTGGCACGAGTCTCCGCAACGGTCATTGGTGTTTGATAGGGGGAGTGAAATACAATCGTGGGACGCAGCTTTCAAGGCTACGGCGCAAAGTGACTTTGTGGTGGGGCAGGTTTGGGCACGTCACCGCGCCGATTTCGTCTTGCTAGACCAAGAGCGCGGGCGGTTTGATTTCCCGGATACCAAGGCGGCTATCCGCCGGCTACACGAGAGATGGCCCACGGCGACCACGCTCGTGGAGGAAAAAGCTAACGGCGCGGCGATCATCTCCGACCTGAGGAACGAAATCGTGGGGTTGATCCCGGTGTTGCCGGAAGGGGGTAAGGAGTCTCGGGCCTCCGCTATCGCTTCGGCGTTCGAGTCTGGCAACGTTTATCTACCTCATCCCGAGCAACACCCTTGGGTGCTGGAATTCCTGACGGAGCTTACCCAGTTCCCCAAAGGTGCTCACGACGACCAAGTCGACGCCATGTCTCAGGCGATTATCCGGATGCGGGAACGCAAAATCGAAGTCGTAGACATGGGTCTCGGCGAGGGGTCTCAGCACCGCGGCGAGCTGCTGATCTCCGACTCGTACTGGGGGTCTTAGGACAGGACCTCCTCGGCCCCCGATGACCGAGACCACCGAATCAGAGTCTCCCCCGGTAGCCGAGCCCGCTCGGCACACTCGACGTGGGCGAAGAACCTCTCGGAGTCGTCGTGGTCGTCCCGGAGGAGGTAATAGACCCAAGCGGTCCACGGGCCTACGTCTTCAGTTTCGATGGGTTTCATTTCCATGGGTGCAGGCTAGCCCACCGAAACCGATTCGGGCAAGGCCACGGTGTTAAACTCCCAGAGTGCCGAAGAAAACGGACCCGTCGACTATTGAGATCTCCCTCCCGGGGCTGAATCAACACTCCGGTTATTTGGCAGAGGAAAAACACACACGCCTCCAGGGTATCGCCGCCGCCCGCACGTTCGAAGAAATGTCTCAGAATGACGCCGTCGTCGGCTCGTGTTTGTATGCCATCGAATCGTTCCTGAAGTCGTTGGATTGGAAAGTCCGACCGGCCAACGAGTCCGCTGAAGCCGTTGCCGAAGCCGAGTTCCTCACCCAGTGCCGCGACGACATGGATCAAGCCTGGGCGGATCTAATCTCCGACATCCTTTCCATGCTGGTCTACGGGTTCTCGTTACACGAGATCGTCTATAAAGTGAGACGAGGTCCGGATTCGGCTTCACCCCGGTTTCGGTCTAAGTACTCGGACGGCCGCTTCGGTTGGCGAGCCATCGCGTGCCGCGCTCAAACAACCATCGAGCGCTGGGAAATCGACGATAAGACCGGTGAGATTTACGGCGCTTACCAACGTCCCCCGCCGGCTTACGACACCACTTACCTACCAATGTCGCGGTGCGTGTTGTTCCGCACGAAGACGTACAAGAACAACCCCGAAGGCGTGTCGGTTCTCCGGCGAGCCTACCGGTCGTGGTACTTCAAAAAGCGGCTGGAAGAAATTGAGGCCGTGGGCATCTCGCGGGATCTTAATGGGATCCCAATCATCGAGGTCCCCGCGGCGGTCATGAGCCCATCGGCTACTGCCGCCCAGCGCGCCGTGCGGACTCAGATGCAGACAATGGTGTCGCTCATTTCACGCGATCAGTTCGAGGGTCTGGTGTTCCCCGCGGAACTCGACTCAGACAACAAGCCGACCGGCTACAAGTTCCGTCTGGCGTCGTCTTCTGGTCAGAAGGCGATTCCCGCTGACGGCGTGATTCGCCGTTACGACGCCCGTATCGCCATGACCCTGGCGGCGGAATTCCTCCTACTCGGCACCGAGAAGACCGGGTCTTTCGCCCTCGCCGCCGAGAAGTCCAGCCATTTCGCCCGGACGCTGACTTGGTACGCCCGCGGGATTCAGGACCAACTCAACACCGTGTGCGTCCCGAGGCTCATGACCGTCAACGGCGTAGCGCCCGAGAATTGGCCACGCTTCGAACACGGTCCGATCGCCTTGCCGGATTTGATGGCGTTGGGATTGTTCCTCCAGCAAGTGACGACCGCGCAGCTCCTCACCCCCACCCCACAACTGGAAAAATACATTCGTGAGATTGCTCAGGCCCCCGCTCCCACCACCGAAGAAGAAGCCGCTATCGCCGACCGTCTCGAGACCCTCGCCGAAAAACAGGCCATGGAAGCCGAACCGCCTCCCGCGCCCGTAGTGACTCCGCCCGGTGAAGGGGACGAAGACGCCCCCGAAGAGGAAGAAGAATGACCCGGGAAGGCCGTGCTAGTGTATTTAACGTGGGCCGCTTTGATTCATCTTTGATTTTGAACGCCGCCTCAGCCACCGAGGCTGAGTTGCTGGTCTACGGCCAAATCGGCGCGTCGTTCTGGGATGATGAGTCGGTGACCGCTAAGTCGGTTGTAGACCAACTGGCGGCACTGCCGAAGTCGACCAAGAACATCACCGTAAAGATCAACTCGTTCGGCGGCTCATTGGCCGACGGCCTGGCGATCTATAACGCCTTGAAATCTGCCAAGCAGACCGTCAGGTGCGTCGTGGACGGCGTGGCTATGTCTGCCGCCAGCCTCATCGCCATGGCCGGCGACACCGTCGAGATGCCAGCGACGTCGATCATGATGATTCATGCTCCGTCCAGCTCGTGTTACGGCAACGCCGCCGAGATGCGCAAGGCCGCCGCGGTCTTGGATAAGTTCGCTGACGCCATGGTGTCGGCCTACACCTCTAAGTCCGGTAAGTCTGAAGCCGATATTAAAGCCCTGCTCGATGGCGAAGACCACTTCTACACGGGTGCCGAAGCCGTAGCCGCTGGTTTTGCGGATGCTATCATTGGTGACGCCCCTACCGCTTCTTATTCTGCAAACGCTAACCCCGCCTGGTCCGCCGCCGTCATGGCAACTTTCAAAGCCGGCCATACGCCGCCCCGACCCGAGGTACCTAAAGTGACTACCGCCACCGCCCCCGAGGCTGTTAAGCCCGAAATCCCCGCTGACGTCCAGGCCCAACTGGCTGCCCTCACCGCTTCGGCGGCCGAAGCCAAAGCCGCGCTCGAAGCGATTCAAGCCGCGAATGCCTCGGCGCTCAACGCGGCCAAGGTCGAGGCTGACGGTCTCCGGGCGGCTCTCGCCGCCGAAGTCGAAGCCAAGGAAGTCCGAGACGCCGTCGCCCACGCGGTTTCGGCTTACGGGAATCTGCCGGTCACCGCCGAAGAGGTCGGCACCGCCACCCGCGCCTTGCGCCGGGCAGCCCCCGAAGCCGCTGCCAAAATCGAGGCTTTGCTCGTGAAGTGTAACTCCGCGATGGCACAGCTCACCGAAGCCAAAGGCTCCGCCGCCGCCAGCCCCTCAGGCTCGGTTCGCGCCCAGGTCGACGGCTTGATCAAGGCCCTGCGCGAAGGCAACTCGGCTTTGACCGCAGAAAAAGCCGAGGGTCTCGTTTTCGCCGCTAACCCCAATCTCTACGCCGCCATCCGCGCGGAACAGGTCTGACGCCATGGCTTTCGAAAAGAACCGTCTCATTCAAGGTTTCACTGCTTCCAGCGATATGTCCGCTGCGAGCATGCAGTACTGCTTCGTCGTGCTGAATTCCTCGGGCGGGGTTAACCTCGTCGCAGCAACCACGTCGGCACCCATCGGTGTGTTGCAGAACACCCCCTCGCGCGGTCAAACCGCCGAAGTGTGCCTGCACGGTGTGTCGAAGGTTCGGGCCGAAGCCGACACCGCCATCGGTGACCTGATTGGCTCCAGCCTCAATGGCCGCGCAATCATCCTCACGTCCGGTACCTCGGTGGCCTACCCCGTCACCGGGCGCGTTCTCGAAATCGGCGCCACCGACAACGACGGTGCCTTGGTCACTGCCTACGTGAACTGCACCCTGTCGCGCAACACCGCCTGAGCCATTTGGCTCCGTCTAAGGAATAACAAATGTCTCAGCCTACCCGCACCGTCGTCCATATTGATAAGCCGCTCACCAACATGAGCATTGCTTACAAGCAAGACCAAACCGCTTTTATCGCCGACAAGGTCTTTCCGGACATTGAAGTCGATAAGCAGTCCGACAAGTATTTCGTCTTCGACCGAGGCGCGTTCTTCCGGGACGACGCCAAGCTCCGCGGCTCGAACGAAGAGTCCGTCGGTAGCGGTTATTCGTTGTCGAATGACTCGTACTTCTGCGACGTGTATGCCCTTCACAAGGACAACTCGCGGTATGACGTCTCGAACACCGACGCCCCTCTGAACCAGGACCGCGCCGCCGTCGAATTCGTCACCCACTCCCTGCTCATCCGCAAGGAAAAGCTCTGGGCTGCCGCGGCGTTCGCCGTGTCGGTTTGGGGCACCACGGTGGTTGGAAGCTCGACCCTGCAGTGGGATGACTACCTGTCCTCGGACCCGATCCGCGCCGTCGACTCGGCCAAGCGTGTGATTCTGGCCCGGACCGGTCGTATGGCCAAGACCTTCGTGGCCGGCCTCGACGTGTTCCTTGCTCTGAAAGAGCACCCGGATGTGGTCGACCGCATCAAGTACACGTCCTCGCGTGTGGCTCAAGAAGAAATCCTCGCCGGCTTGTTGGGTGTGGATCAGTTCTTGGTTCCTTACGCCCTGGGCGATGATGCCCCGGACGGACGGTCCTCGAGTGCCTCGCTGTCGTTCTTGCTGAATAGCAAGTCGGCACTGTTGGTTCACACCCCCAAGTCGCCCGGCATTGAAGTGCCGATGGCGGGTGCCAACTTCGTGTGGCGTGGTACGCCGACCTCGGCTCGTCCGGGTGGTATGGCCTTCCGTCGGTTGCCGATGGACCTCAAACAATCCGATAGGATTGAAGGGGAAATCGCGATCGACGTAGCTGTAACTGGCTCTGACTTAGGCTGTTTTTGGACCTCGTTGGTGGCCTGAGCCACTGATGATTAGTGTTGATTAGGGCCCCGTAACAGGGGCCTTTTTCTTTATCATCCAAACACCCAATAAAAGCCGAGGGCCTGATATTGCTTGAGAAATAGTGCTGGGCCCGACACCTAAAACAGCAGCTAAAGCTTTCAGGGAGTCCGACTCAATTACCTCTCCAGTTTCCTGATTTACCGCCACCACTGCTTTTCTGAGACGGAGTTGTGGAACTCCTGATCGGGCTTCAGACATAGCCTTCCGTCTCGCCTCGGAGTGAGGGACACCCCGCTGCCTTTCGGACTGTCGCCTGCCAAAATCAGGGCTCCTAGGGCCTGTCTTCACGCCTTTACGAACTTCAGAGGCTCTAACCAAGGCCTCGGGGTTATTCCGATAAAACTCCTTTATACCTGCGCTGATGCGGGCTTTGGTCTCCTCTGAGACTGGGTGCCCCATCTGACCTTCCGAGACCTTTCGGCGAAACTCAGCATCGTATGTACAACCTTTGTTGTCGCTGAGGTTTGCCGGCGCCTCGTTGTATACGCAATCCCCGTCCTCGACGGCGAGGTCTATGTACTCCTGTTCTAACGCCTTCAGCGCGGCGCCCCGGAGTTCTGAGAACTCGATGATTTCAAAAACGAACCACTCGTCGTCCCAATCTGCCTGAAGTTCTTTGTTGGGGTGTTTGCCGTGGCTCGCCTTTCCACGATGGTCTCGGAAGCGGTCCCAAAAATTATTCTCTGTGGAGCCGTAATACGGTCGGAGGTTTTTAAGGTTTAGGATCCGATAGATCCCAGTCCCTCGCCAGTATGCATCCACGAAGGAGTATTTTCGCTTCCCTCGAGTCACTTACTCACCGTCCCCGCGCACCGAATCACCCCTTCAGTCGACGTCAACGTCCCTGCCCACAGCATCCGCTCGATGGTGTTGTTGACTTCCGAAACCTTGAAGCCGCGGCGGTGAACCCGCTTGATGATGACTGAGCGCGGATTCGGCAAAGCCTCAAGAACCAAATCTCGTAACGACGCCACGGCAGCCTCCGGTTGTTTAGCCCGTGTTAAACTTAGGACCGTAACCGTCGCCGTCAAGGCCCTCGACTCAGGATCTCGCTTGTTTTTCAAAGTGCTCAAGGCGTTCCGCGGTAATGGCATCCAGTACGAGCGGGGCGCCGTCGTCGACCTGGTTTCAACCACCAAGGTCCAGGGCTTGATCTCGCAGCGGTTCCTGTTGCCGTGTGACCCCGAAGTCGCCGACGCCACCCAGTCCCCCGCGGCCGAAACCGCTGCCAATCTCGTCAAACGTCGCGGTCGCCCCGCTAAGGATCCCCAATGAGTATCTCCAAAGTCACTAAAGGTCGCGCTGGTATGGGTCGGTCGGCCGCCCTCGGGTTGTCGGCGTCCTCGGCCGTTTCGGCTAACTTCGTCGGCGCGATTAACGTGACCGCCGCGTCGTTGATGACCGCGCCTGCCCACGCCTACCCCGGCCTGACGCTGCAAACCATCCGCGTGGTTCTTACGGCCACCGGCGCCTCAGGCACCGAAGTCGATTCGGGGGTTTCAATCCCCGCCAAGTCCTTCGTGCTGGCCGCGTTCGTCGACATGGCCACTGGCGCTTCCTCGGTCACCCCCTTGCTCGACGTCGGTACGCTGTCGACCGCCTCGGGTGGTGATGCGGACGGGTTTCTGGCGGCCCTAAACGTGTCGGGAGCGGGGGCCCTCAAAGGCTCGATGTTGGCCTCGGCGCGAACCCTCGGGGCCTTGAGCTTCGTCGGCACGGCGGCGTCGCTGATGTTCATCCAACCGTACCTGAACGACATCGCCAGAAACGTGTCGTGGACCTCCGCAGCCGTCACCTCCGCCCAAAACGGTGAGATCGTCCTGCTCGTCGCTACTGTCTGAAGTCCTTAAGCCTTTAGGAGGCTACCCGTGGCCGTTTTGGTTTTGGCTCTCTCTCCCGATAGTGGGGACGAAGTCGCCACCGTAACGGCCACGGTTGTTTGTAACGGTGACAGGGTGGGAGTTATGGGTGACCCACCTGATGCCCTTGATATTTTCCCTTTTCTAGAAAATGAAATGACCTCGTTAGCGGTCGTTGAAAACTGATGTCCTGGTCGTACTCCTCCGCCAATCTTTCCTCGACGTCGGGTGCCACGGCCAACCTGACGGCTGTTCGTTTGATGGTTGGTGACACGGATACGAATAACCAGCAAATACAGAACGAAGAGATCAACTGGCTACTTTCTTTGAATACTGTTATTACTTTTGCAGCCGCCGACGCTTGTGACATTCTGGCCGCTAAGTATGCGTTTCAATGTAATTCTGAAAACTCTGAACTTCGCGTCTCCGCTGCGGCTCGTCACAAACAGTTCCAAGCCCTTGCGGACCGTCTCCGTAAGATGGGCCCTGGTGCTGGGCCCGGTGGCGAAGGTGCCGGCACGGTTCTCGGTGAGATGTACGTGGGCGGAGCGGTCTCAGCGGACGTTGAGACCTTGGCGGATAATGATTCCTACATCTCACCGCCATTTGCGGTAGGTATGGATGACCTAGTCCATTCAGATGCCAAAGTACAACGAACCGGCTTCGGCGACGCCGATACGGATGACTGATTGGATCCCCAACTCCGCGCCCAGCTCAAGTCCGTCATCGGTATCGCTACCGCTGCTACCCTGGATATTGCCGGCCAAGTCCAAGTGGGATCTTCCTTCACCGCTTTCGCTAGATGCGAAAATTACTTCCGCGAGTTCCAGGTCGGCGGCGTCATCGAGCGCACCACCCACTTGGTGATCCTGGACGAAGTCACCGGTGCGTCGGTCAATGAATACGCTATGCAAGAGGCCAACATCTGGCTGCCCGGCACCACGCCCGGCGACATCCAAACCGCTCGCCGACCCCGCACGGTGCACTATTGCATCGGCGAACTCGGGGAACTCGACCACGTGGAAATCACCCTCTAAGGGGCGCGGGGGGGTATTATAAGACGATGATGGTCGTCAAGGGTATGGGGAAGTTGAAGGCGAACCTGCAGCGGTACTCGAAAGACACGCAGGACGCCACCGCGCGGGGTCAGTACGCCGCCGGGCAGATCATCATGCTCGACGCCAAACGTCGCTGCCCCAAGGAAGACGGGTTCCTAGAGGGCTCTGGTTATTGCACCCGACCGAAAGCCGGGTCGCGGGGCACCAACGTCGAGATGGGTTTCGGTGGTCCGTCCTCGGCTTATGTCGTTCGTCAGCATGAGGACGTGACCCTCAACCACCCGGGTCCGAAGGCCTTGGCCAAAGGCATCCCCCCGGGTAAAGGCGAGGTTTTCTTTTTCAAAAAAGCCATTGATTCCCAAGCCCGCGTGGCTCGAGACATCATCGCGGATTTCGTCCGGCGGTTCCTGGCAATGGGGCGGCTACCGTCACCGGCTAAGAAACTCGTACCGCTCACACCCACCGAGAACGGGGCGGTGAAGCCGTGACTACCGAAGCCGACGTCCGGGTATATTTGATGACCGCCGGCGTGTCCGGCTTCTCGTCCAATAACATCTTCGTGGGGCCCCCACGTAAAGCTACGGGGCTATCCTCGGCGTCCCTTTCGGCGCGGTCGATGTTCATCATGGAAACCGGCGGCGCCGGGGAACCCCACGAATTCCTGGATGGGTCTTCGAACACCTACCGCACCGCGGAAGTCCAGATCCGGATCCGGGGGCTAGTGAACGACTACCTCAACACCCGCGTGGCGGCTGAGGCCGTCTGGGTGAAGATGCAAAAAGTGTCCACGTCCAGCATGGGATCCACCACGTCTCAGGCATACTGCAGGATCGTGAACATCACGTCGGCGCCCATGTACCTCGGCGTCGATGACTTGGAACGAGACGAGTTCGTTGTAAATACACGATTGGAACACGGCGGGTAGCGCGTGGTAGACTTGGGGGGTTCAACCCTCACCGAGGTACTCCCTTGACTACTGCCGCACATTTCTCGACCGTTTCCATCGCAACCGGTGCGTCGGCTACCTATACGGCGTTGGACGGCGCGATGAACATCACCATCTCCGATAGCGTCGAGATGTTGGACATTACCGACTTCTCGGATAGCAACCTCCGCCGGCGCATCGCGGGGCTGCGGGATATCTCCGTTTCGATCGACGGCGACCTGCAGGAAGCAGACGTCGGTTGGACTAAGCTGCGAGCTTGCTACGTGGCTGGTACGGCCGTCGTGGTTCGGTACATTCTGGACGGTCAAGCCTCCGCCACCACGGCGGGGCTGACGATGTCGCTGTTGTGCGAAAGCCTGGAGCGCTCGGCATCGGTCGACGGCAAGGTTGAAATCTCCGCGTCGTTCGTGCACGAGGGGACCTTCGACCCCATCGTCATCGGCGGGTTGATCTGATGGGCTGCATCGGCGGGATCGTCTTTACATTCGTGTTGTGGTCCGGGGTTTTGGCCGGGTGTTATTGGATGTTCGACTCGGAAGGTTGACCCACCATGCCCGTTGCTGGTTATAAATGCTTGGTCCGTCGCGCTGGGACGGCCACCGCCACGACTCTGGAGACCTTGACCCTGATCTCCGGGTCGACGTTCCAAATCGCGGACGCCACTAAACGTGCAATCGACCCCCGGGTGGCTTTTTCCATCACGAACGGGGGGCAAACTATCTCGTACGCGGACATCACTTCCGCGGTGTGGGAATTCGGCGAGTTCACGTTCGCGTCGGTGCCCAGTGCCACCGTGTTGTTTAATGGCTCGTTCTTGCCGATGACCACTTCCGCGGAAATCATCACCGAAGCGAAGTCCTTCACGCTGACGGAATCCAGCGAGATGCTGGACAACACGGTTTTTACCTCTACGAATCCTTTCCGTCAGCGCGTTTACGGGTTGGCCGACGCCTCGGTGTCCGTGGAGATGTTGCTGAATACGACGGACATGCCGTCGCTGGCTACGCTGTACACCCAAGGCGCGATGTGCATGCTGGAGATTAACTCTGGCTCCAGCCCCCTATTCCGTGGCTACGGGAAGATTGAGTCCCTGGAACGTTCGGCGTCCGTGGACGGGCTGGTGGAAGTGTCCCTGAATTGGGTGCTGGCCGCCGAGCGGGAATCCCTGACTAGTTTGATCGCGGGCTACTCGATTCGTAATTCACTATCGGCGTAACGGGAAGCCGTGGTATGGTCTGACCCATGAAGACCATCCGCGAACGTCTCCTTTCCACCTCGGCCCGATCCCTCTCGCGCCGTATCATCACCCTCAAGAACTTGCCCACCGGCGACGATGGTTCCGTCGAGGACATCGCGGTGTTGGTCAAGACCCCCACCGTCGGCCAGCGCAACGCCATGTTCGGTGAGATTGACGCCGGTGGTGTCCAGAAGTTCGGCGCGGATAAGCTGTCGAAGATGCAACTCCAGAGCGTGATCCAATGCTGCTTGGATCCCACTACCGAAAAGCCCATCTTCGAAGCAACTGACGAAGCACTGTTGCTGGCCCTGCCCGCCAACGGTTGGTTCGACACGTTGTCGCAAGCAGTCAACGAGCTTGCTGCTGAGGCGCAGGCAGCCGCAAAAAACTAAAGCGCGACAACCAAGTCCGAGCCGAAATGGTTGTTGCGGAGATGCTGGGTAAAACCCTCGGCGAAGTCCACCAGATGCCCTTAGAAGAATTCCATCTGTGGCTGGAGTGGCGTAAAATACAGAGTGACGAAACGAAGCGGGCTACGGGGGGTAAACCACCCGGTCGCCGCTAGGTCAGAGGTGTTAAGTGGCGAGTCTCGGGGATCTAACAGTAGGGCTGGTCGCAGACGCCTCGTCGTTCATCTCCTCGATGCAGAACGCCATGCGAGTCATGGAGTCCGTGTTCAAGGTCGCCGAAGAGGGGGCTCGGAACCAAGCCGCGCAGAGATTTTTCGAGAACGCCGGTAAGTCCATTGAGGAATATCGAGTCGCGACGAAGGGGATGATCTCGGACGTTGAACTCATGAAGAAGGCGAACCTCGCCGACTCCATGGGGATTACCACTGAGACTTTCAAGACCCTAGCGGGGGTGGCCAACGCCTCGGCCCTGAAGACGGGGCAGTCCTTCGACTATATGTTTAACAGCATCATCGTGGGTACCGCTCGGTCCTCACGGTTGCTGTTGGACAACCTCGGCATCATCGTATCGGTGGATGCTGCCAACCGCCGTTACGCGAAGGCTCAATTAGAACTAGCCGGAGACACCTCGGTCACCACGAAGGAGATTAACAAATTCGTAAAGGCGATGGATGACGCGGAGAAGAAAACAGCCTTCACTAACGAGGTGATGCTGCAGTCTAAAGAGACGATGGTTGAGTTCGCCAAAATCGGCGAGACTTCGGCCACTAAGTTCGCGGGGTTAGAGGCTGCTATAAACAACTTCAAAGACGCCCTCAAAGCCTCTTTGGCCGAGGCCGTTGTGCCAGCGGTGCCGGCGATCACAGACTTCGTGCAGGGGATCGATAATTTGCTACGACGGGGGAAGCCTTTGGAGGCGTTTGGTGCCGTCCTAAACGAAGTAGGAAAAGCCCTTATTTACACCGGATCCTTTGGTCAAATTAATCTGAAAGGCAACTCCCAGATTGACCAAGGCAATCTGCAGAAGATGAAGGATAAAAATGTCGAGCTTGGGGTGGTGGGCGAGTGGAAAACCATAATCGAGGACCAAATCGGCCCTCTGCAAGATTTCGAGAAAGTCGTCCAGCAGTACGTCGACTCCAGCAGCATGGGGGTCTCGGAGCTGGATAAGTCCATAGCTCAATTCTTGAAACTGAACACCATGGTTGGTAACGCCTTCGGTGAGTTTAAGAGGACCGTGGTGAAGGCCCCTAAGAAACCCGCCGAGGCGAAGAAAGAAACCCGCAGCGAGCGGAAAATTTTCATGGATGAGGACATCCTCGGGGTGGCGGAGGAGCTTCGGCTAGCTGAAGCCAACCGGGTTGAGTCTGCGCGCGTCTTGGAGTTGCAAAAGATGGAAGGTGTAGCCCTCGCCGCTTTCATCACCAAAACCAACGCTGCCGCCCGTGCCCTTGAAGAAATGCGCAAGGTCGCCAAGGATAAACTCCGGCTCGATGACCTTGATCAGAAGAACGCAGAACAAGCCCTCCGCCAAAAAAGGGGGGAAGAACTCACCGGCTCCAGCATGAGCGCCATCTCCGGTGGCCTCGGGGCCGCGGGTGGTTTGTTCCAAGCCATCGCGGGTCCCGCGGTCTCGGGCATGGGTGCGGCTATGGCCCCCATGGTGGGCGCGATGGCGGGTCCCATCGGGGCTCTAATCGGGATGATTATCCAACTCGTAATGGAACTGGATCCGGTGATTAAGATCGTCGCGGACCTTATGCAGGGTCTCGGGCTTTTGGTGGAGAACGCGGTGGGGCCGTTGCTGACGGCGTTGATGCCGCTCGGGCCGGCGTTGATGAAACTGCTCGCGTCGGTGGGGCTGTTGATTGGGTTCGCCGTGGCGCCTGTCACCAACGCTCTTAACGCCTTGATTCCCGTTATCGCGTTCGTCATCGACATGTTCACCCTAGTCATTACCGTCCTCAGCCCCTTCGTCGGCATCATCTTCGAGATGCTTTTTTGGTTCCTTAAAATCATTGATGTCTTCGCCTTCATGACTAACGGCGCCGGCGCGGCACAAGCGTTCGCCGCTATTTTAGAGTTCGCGTCTAACCAAATGCTCGACGGCGCCATTTACTTCGTGAACGGTATGGTTAATTTGATTCGAAATATCCCAGGCATGTCTACCTTCGGCACCCTGATCTCCCGTAGTGATTTTGGAGGCGAACCCGCCCCCGAAGTCGAAGCCAACACCGCTGCCGTCACCGCGAATACCCAAGCCATCCGTAACTTCACTCAAGAACTGCACAACCTCCCGCAAGGGTACAAAGTGGCGTCAGCCACGTACGCGTCGACCTCCTCGTCGAGCGCTACGGCCCCCCGGTCCACGGCAAGCCGTCCAACCGTATACGACCGGGAAACCGGAAGGCCTAAGTTCTAATGGCATTCTTGAGAATCAACGGGCTGGATGTCAGCGCAATGGTCGATGATTTCGAACTGTTGGACGTTTCCGTGGAGGGTTACGAGCGTACGGTTTCGGATTCCTTAGAAGGGGTCACGTACGCCGTCAAGAAACAAATCACTTTCACCACGGAGCCCCTAACCCGCGCGGATGCCGTCGCCATAGAGGGTTGGGTTCGCGGGCGTGGGCACTATTGGTCGTTCTCCAGGACCGATGCGGCCACGACTAGATTCAGCCTCAATTCCAACGAAGGTGGTTTGACGTTCTCCACCGGTACCTCAGGCGCCAGTGGTTTTTTCGGGGCCCATTCACTGCAAGTGGACAACGCGGCCTCCCGTACGGCTACCGCACAGTTCGGTTCCAACGGGGATTGGACGATTGCCTTCTACACCGCTAACGGCTCAAGCCCAGACTTCATAGCCACCACGGTGAAGTCCCTTGCTGGTACGCGGACTAACTCCCTGGCCGGGGTCTCCGTTGCGACGATTGCTTGCATCAGCGTGACGGCGGCGTCTGGGTTCTTGGAGGTGCGTCTCCGGGGGCGGTTGGCTTCCACGCCGCTGACCTCCGCCACGGCATCCTTCGACGAACTTAGGGTCATGCCGTACTCCGTCACGACCGCGATGTTGGGGGCTCTGCAAACCACAAGCTGGATTCCGACAGGGGGTCCCGCTTTGATGCCCTACGTGACTGTCTCAGGGGACGCTCTACAAAACGCGGACATCGACGCCACCTCCACCGGGGAGCCGGGTCCCATCACCATGAAGGGTTTCGTTGAGTCCTTCCAAGTAGAGCCTATGGTTATTGGGGGAGCTTTCACCTATAACGGTAGACGTCTGCGCGTCAAGTTGGTAGAGAAGTAAGATGCAACATCTCCGCTGGCCTTATCAGGGATTCCTGGCTCAACCCAACCAGCACTTCTATTGGAAGCTCAACGAGCCAAACAACGGGGACACCGTAGTCGATTACGGCCCCAACGGCATTACCATCACGGGCTCGCCTACGCTGGGCACGGATGACAGCCTCTTCAACCCCAGCAGCGCCCTCGACGTCGGTTCGAAACTAACCAACTCCGCTCAGCCCGCCCATTGGGGGGTGTCACCGGTGGGTGTTAGTGGCCACCTGACGACCTCTACGAATTGGTCTCTCGCGGGCTGGTACTCGGTCACCGGTACGTCTGCCGCCACCCAGTGCTTCCTCGAGTACGCGAAAGACGGAACGGTTTCCACTACCGCTGAATGCCTGGCTTTCGGCCTTTACTACATCGCGGGTACACAGCAACTGGTCATCACCGGGGAGGAGAACACCCCCGGAACGTTCCGCCGCGTCACTACTACGGCTTCTCTGCCCCTCTCAGGGATGCTCGGGATCACCCGTGAGCAAAAAGGAACCGGCGCCAGTTACGTATTCACGGTGTACCTTAACGGCGAGGCTCACGAAGTTTTAACCTCGTCTAATCTGGCACCCACGGTCAGTGCCGGTAATAGTGCTAATTGTCGTTGGGCTTTGGGGGCTTCGCTTAGACACGGTAATGGCGACGGCACGACCCCCGCACTCGTGGCGGATGCCTCCTTCTCCGAGTGGGCGATGTGGCGTGAGGTACTCACCCCCGAACGGATGCGGTCCCTCTACGGCGATTGCCGATCCCCCATCGACGAGCGGTCGCTACTCGTCAGCCGCAACCAGCACCCTCGGGTCCGGGTTCTAATCGAAGACTCAGCCGGCGCCATGCAGGACTACAGCCTGATGGACTCCCGTGACTGGGTGACCACCGTCGACATTAACGAAACCGTCGAAGAGCCCGTCAACACCGCTACGGTGTCGCTAAAGCGCCGGTTCGGTCGCTTCGCGGATCTCAGCCCCCTCAACACGGAATCCCAGTTCGCCGGGAACATCGACTTCCGTCGCCGTGTGATTATCCAACGGGCGATGGTGCCCGCCGCGTGGACGATTCTGGGATACGAGTGGGTCACCCGCTTCGAGGGGTACGTCGATACGTGGGAAATCAACGACGGCGAAATCACCGTCGGGTGTGTTGATAAAGCGGCGCCGCTGCTGGACCAATACGTCTTGGCCGCGCGAGAATACAACTACGGCGCAGCGTCGCAACTCGCCGAGGTCACGGCACAACAAATCATAGACGACAACGTGCCGACGTTGCCGTCAACCGCGACGACCCATATCATCGGCTTCAAGGGGGGCACACCCACGGTGTTCACCGAGGCCGGGACTTCGTTCAGCCCGCACTTCGTTAATTCGGCGTGGCAGATGAACTATAACTCGGTACCCTCGGCTCCGGTAATGGACGGACTGAAGTCCGTGTCGGACTCGATCGCGTTCGACCTTAGGTACTACTACTACCCCCCATCTCAAACCCACCGGCTGACATTCTTCAACCCGCCTCGGGACAAACTCATCCCGATTAATTCCGTGTCCGAGCGCAACGGGGTGCTCGTGGTCGAGACCTCGCGCCCCCACCGAATGGCCCCGGATCAATCCCTAACCATCGCCTCGCCCGGTGGGACCTTCGACGGCACCTACGCCGTCGACACCGTGGAGTCCTACACGAGATTGGTGTTGAACGCGGGTGTAGCCGGCACCCCCGCCACGGTCTCCGGTGGGTCGCTTACGTTTAGCACCCACTGGGCCTTGACCGGTGACGACGTAATGTCCTACGGCAAAGTGTCTAAGGATTTAGCCAGCATCCGCAACCAGATTGTGGTTCGCATTGCGCGCGACGGGTCCAGTTCAAGCCTTGGTGTTGTGCCGTTCATCAATGCTAACGGCACCGTCAGTGTGATTCTGGGTGCCGCGCAATCGGACGTGGATTCGTTGGACCCCGACGGGGTGGGGTTCGAATTCACACTATCGAAAGACACCCCCTCGTCCGGAACCATCTTTGCTGGGTCCTACACAGGAACAATCAGCGGTAAAAAAACTGTTACTTCTCAAGAAGCCCCATTCTCACCATCCTCCGCAGGATTTCAGAGCGCGGATTTTGTTTTTGAGTCAGAGTACCTGCGATTTAAGCAGTACACCTCCACGGCAACCGCGTCGGTATTGGCCTACGGTTTGCGCCCTGCGGCGGTCTACGAGGGCTCCGTCACCAACATTGACACGTTTGGGGAGGCCACTAACCTGGCGGATAGGCTGCTAGACGACTTGTCGGATCCCCAAGCCGACCTCACCATCAAGACGAAGGTGTTCCCTTTTGAGTTGCACGACATGTTGTCGTTGGCGGCCGACCCGAAGGGTAGGTGGAATTCTGCGCTGACGTGCGCCATCGTCGGCATCACGGAGAAGTACGCCGCCGGGGAATGCTACGCGGAATACACCCTCCGCGGTTTCAAGCCGTCTGGGTCACGCCGAGCAGGTCAAAGTGTCTTGGCACCGTGGACTGATGGCGCCATCGCGGGGGCTAATAATTCAATCGATATGGCCAACCACCCTGGCCCGGCCTTGCGGTCCAACATGGCGGGTGTTTTTGGTTTCACGCAGGCTCGGCCCTTTGGGAAACCGTTCCTCCGTAACGATCGAATGGAACTCCACATCTCCACCGCGTCGGGCTTTATCCCGAACTCCGCGACTTACTTCGACACTATTCGGGGGGGTTCCACCGTCATAACCAAAGACGGCGCTGGCGCGGATTTGTCACCTGGTACCCGTTATTACTTGGCGTTCCGCTATCGAGATGTGGACGATAACCTCAGCCTGTGGCAACACGTGGTCCCCCCTAGCCCCGTTAGGTACCTTGGCGCAGGCCCGGGGGCCTACGCCGTTAAGGGGACTGATTCAGCTACACTCGCGTTAGCTGGTAATGTTACTCATGTACTGGCCCTAAACAAAGATAACGGCTCGGATGAGGCCGGCATTTCTTTTGACACCTTTGGTAACTACTTCACAGGCAGCCCAGCAACCGGCATTTTTCAGTGCCCTGCGTCAGGGACGTATAATATCTCGCACCACTCTAAATGGGAGAAGCGCGACTCTAAGCCGTTGGCTACCGTCCGGATGAGTATTGTACATTCAGACGGGGGCGGTGTATTAGCGAAACCCACCGTCGCGTGCACTCTATTTACTTGGCCTGTGGATACCACCGGAACCACGACCACTTTGATTCTCCAAGGACAGGCATATTGCTCCTCCGGGGACTTGATGTTCGTATCTATATTCCCTAATGAATCCGATATTATGCTGATGCAATTCACCACGGCGTCTTACTCCCACGCCTACACGAGCTTTGCCTTGGTCTCCCAGTCCTAAACCCCGGGTGATAAACTGGCGGGATGCCGAACCGCTTTTTTCTCCTGGCACTGCTTACGATCCCTTTGCTGGTGCACGCACTGCCCCCGTCGGGGGACCGCCTCGAGTCGGTGGTGGAGTCAGGCCTCACCCGGGAACCCGTCCGTAAGGCGTTGTCGACGCTCAGCACCACGGTGCTGGACGCTATCGACACGGACATCACCGACAAGACCGATTCCAATACCCAGTTGTACGTCGTAACCAACTTCGACGACACTACCGACGTGTGCTTCGGCACCATCCCTCGGTCCACCTCCCAAACGTGTAATGAAACCCTGTGCCAAACGGCCACGAAGTGGACCGACGCCGTGCCCGACGGCAACGGTATGGCGGCTACGATGAACTGCACCCACGGGGATGCCTCCATCGGCTCACCGGTGCCTAAGGGTCAGTCCCGGGCCTTTCGCTACGCGGGGTCCCGGTGCGGGTGCATCGTCGCCTCCGGCGCCGGGACCGACGTCGTGGTCGAGCGGGTCTCTCGATGACCCGGGGCGATTTGAAGGATTACTTGCGGGGGCTGGTTGCCGTAGCGGTGCTGCTCGCGGCGGCCGGGCCGGCTTGGGCTGACGCTTTCCCCCCGTCTGTCGGCGGCGGAGGTGGAGGGCTGTCGGTCTCAACGGGTTGTGCCTTGACCGGGTGCACCATGACGGGTGCGATTACCTTCAACACCGCTGGCGGTACAGACGCCGCGATGGATGAAGTCGGAATCGACCGTGCCTCTGGATCCGCAACCACGTTTAACATCATCAACTCGGGCGCCGGAGCCATGACCCTGCAGGTCGACGGCGCGACGGTGTGGAACGCCGGCAACGACGGCGCCGCCTCGACCTTGGATGCCGACCTGCTCGATGGCGTGTCCTCGGCGGCGTTCGCCTTGGTCGCCGGCGGGAACACCTTCGCGTCGTCGAACACCTACGCTGCCAACGACATCACGGACGCCGACGTCGTCGACACGATTACCGCCTCGTCCTACCTGCTGCTCGCCGGCGGGACGATGACCGGCGACATCGTCTCGGGGGCCGGTGTCGACATCGGCATCGGCACCACGCCCACGGAGCGCCTGCACATCTCTGGCGTTGGCACCCAACGGTTCATCATGGATGAGACCGGCTCGA
>ERZ1292625.379-Hain-H41-01um-R1-379-length-69334-cov-20_pt1 | contig 69334 bp, 94 predicted proteins | sample MGYA00564400_ERZ1292625 | MGnify/ENA primary metagenome ERZ1292625 (study PRJEB36523, sample SAMEA6512639) | groundwater metagenome | collected 2019-01-08 | study: AquaDiva: Metagenomics assemblies of 32 groundwater samples | reverse complement strand
AATCAATTATCAAATTCCTAGTCAACTGATTCCAAGGTCTTGAACCCTTTTAGGGTGGCCCAACTAGCGTCCGGCAATGCTATTAGTGATACGAGTGATGGAACTTTTTGCATCAGCGGTAGCAATGCTTATCCATATTTGGATGTTAAGTGGCCCAATGGCGGTGAAGTCTTGAGTCGCGAGCAGGGTTACTCGATTGCCTTTGTTAATCAGGGTGCGGTGACGATTAAAAAAATCTGGTTGGTGGATGCCACCGGTTCTGGCTCCAGTTATCGCCATGTGATTAAAGAAGGTTCGCTCGGAACGATCGATGAATGGTCTTGGCAAGTGCCGAAAGAATTTCCCGTCAGTCCATCTGGTCGCTACAAGATTTATGTTGAAGGAGTAGGGCAAGGTGGCCAAGTGTTGGGGGCCACCAGTGATCAGCCGTTTGATATTGTGGTCGTGTCACCACCAGAGCCGCGAGTAATTAGCTCGGAACCAAAATCTGGCTACACGGACGCGCGTCAACCTACCCGGACTACTGGAGACAGGGTCGGATGGGATCAGATAACTCTAGTGTTTGATCAGAGCATCGGCGGTAAATCTAAAAGTGACTTTTTTGTTAGCACGGATAGTACTAGTAAGCCGGTTATCTCGGAGTTTATCGTTGACCCAAGTGATCCGCGGCGTTTAACAATTAAACTAGACCGACCTATAGTGCCGGGCTATGGCACCGTCATTGGCCCAATTTGGGGCGGGGCTATCTGCTTAAATTATTTGCCCGGCGATGTGAACGAGGATGGCAAGGTGAGTGCGCTTGATCAAATTGCCCTTATTGATCACCTCAATGGAGTGGAAGGCAAGGTTCGTCCCTTGCATCAAGCCGACATTGATCGCAGTGGCACGGTCACGGCCCAAGACATCACTCGTTTAATTGACCTCTTTAATCAGGGCTGGCTCGGCCGTGAACTAGTTGGTTGCGCGCAGGGGTGATTAGTGTGCTATAATTTTTTTGATGACGATAGACACAGATACAAAAATTGATCTGCTCACCCATACCGTTAGCAATCTCGCTGATGTGGTTGAAAAAGGTTTTACTTCGACCGATAAGAAAATTGATGATCTGGCCATGGCCACAAAAAAAGGCTTCGATGCCGTCGACGAACAGTTTGAGGAAGTAAATAAACATTTTGAGAGTGTGGAGAATAGATTAGATCGAATCGAAGGCAACTTACTCCGTGGCCACGATAATCGCCTTGAGCGACTGGAGGATTTCATGCGGCAGACAAAAACCGCATTGCACTTAAAATAAAAGCCCATCCGCCGCGGCGGATGGGCTTGGGCCTACTTTCTAACTTTTTCTGGTCGACGACTGACGGCCCCGGGGATCTGTTCCCAGTCGTGATCTTGCCGGACGCGCAAATTACTCCGCCATACCTCCCTAAGCAGATCGGGACTGTAGCCCATCTCATTGGCGTGGTGAATCATGGCGTTGACGTCTTTGGGTAAACATTTGCCGCCAAAGCCGAGAGCACCGTCAGTGCCGGGCACAGCGATGTTACGCCCGATGCGCGGATCATTAAGAATGATGTTTTTGATCACGTTCCACGACACATCACAATGTTGGCAAATCTGATACAGCTCATTGGCCAACATTATTTGACCGGCTAGCATGACATTGGCTGAATACTTGACCATTTCGGCAGTTTGGCGGCTCAAGTTATGGATCCTAACCTCGGGAAAAACAGCCAAATAGATGCGACGTAGAGTGTCGGCACTCTGTGGTTCGTTTGTACCGATCACCACGTACTTGGTGTTTTGCATGTCGGCTAGAGCATTACGTTCCGTCAAAAATTCGGGATTGACGGCAATGCGAAAGGGGTAGTCCTCGGCCAAACCTTCTGCTGTGCCGGAAACGGCCGTTGAGCGAATAACTACCAGCACTTCGCTTGGGTCACGGCCGATTTCGCGCAAGGCTTCTTCCAGATCATCCAGTGAATTGCGGATTGACGAACAATCAATCTGCCCCGATCTCTTCATCGGTGTGTCCACACAGATAAAAACTACTTCAGCTTGACGCGCTAGAGTTAGCAGGTGTTCGCGAGCGCAGTAGGGTTCTTTGTATTTGTCATACGGCCAGACTTCATGTACACGCTCAAAGACTTGGCCAGTGGTTCCACCCACCACGCCGTAACCAATAATACCGATATTCATTCTTCGTCCTCCCAAGTAAAAGGTACTGTAAATCTACTTCTTATCTTATCTGGCCGTGGCGATTTAGCAAGTCATTACAGCAGTTTGACTCTGTTATTGGTCTCTGTTAGCATTAGCCATACGCATTTGGCGTCGTTTTTATTGTCAAAAAATTATTAGTCAAGGAAATTAGTTCAAATAAATATGGCAGAGAAATTTGATCGTTCCAAACCACACGTCAACGTTGGCACCATTGGCCACGTTGACCATGGCAAAACTACCCTGACCGCCGCTATTTTAAATGTGCTTAATTTGTCGGGCAAGAAGGTTAAGCTCAAGGGGGTAAATGAAATTGATAACGCGCCCGAAGAGCGCGAGCGCGGCATTACCATTGCTCTGTCGCACAATGAGTATGAGACTGACAAGCGGCACTATGCTCACATTGACGCCCCGGGTCACGCTGATTACATCAAAAACATGATCACCGGCGCCGCGCAGATGGACGGAGCCATTATCGTGGTGGCGGCTACCGACGGCGTGATGCCACAAACGCGCGAACACATTCTTTTGGCTCGGCAGGTGGGCGTACCCAAGATTGTGGTTTTTCTCAACAAAGTAGATATGGTCGACGACCCGGAACTAATTGATTTGGTGGAAACCGAAGTGCGAGAATTGCTTAGCAAATACGAGTACGATGGTGATAATGCCCCGGTGATCCGTGGCTCTGGCCTTAAGGCGCTGGAAGCTAAAACGGCCGATGATGAATGGGCCAAGAAAGTTTTGGCTTTGACTGACGCTCTTGACACTTATATTCCTGACCCGGTGCGCGAGATTGATAAGCCGTTCTTGATGCCCGTCGAAGACATTTTCTCGATCGAAGGGCGAGGGACCGTGGTAACTGGCCGCGTCGAGCGCGGCAAGGTTAAGGTGGGCGAAGAGGTGGAAATTGTGGGTATCCATCCTACTAGCAAAACCACGGTGACCGGTATTGAGATGTTTAACAAGCAGTTGGATGAGGGTATTGCTGGTGACAATGCCGGTATTCTTTTGCGTGGCACCAAGAAGGAAGACATTACTCGTGGCCAAGTGCTGGCCAAGATCGGATCGGTGACGCCGCACACCGACTTCACTGCCGAGGTTTACATTTTGAAGAAAGAGGAAGGTGGTCGCCACACTCCATTTTTCACCGGCTACAAGCCGCAGTTTTATATCCGTACTACGGACGTAACTGGCGAGGTGACCCTACCGGAGAATGTGAAAATGGTGATGCCGGGGGACACTATCACTTTCACCGTTAAACTGCTGGCGCCAGTGGCGCTGGAAGAAAAGCAACGCTTTGCTATTCGTGAAGGTGGCAAGACGGTTGGTGCTGGTGTGGTGACCAAGATTATTGCTTAATAAGAAGTTTTTAATTAACCGAGACCATGGCCAAGAAGGTTGCCAAACCGACCAAAGACCTGACCGATTTACAGAAAATTCGTATTCGGGTCTCGGCTTACGAGCACAAGATTCTCGACGCTAGTATCAAACAAATTGTTGATACGGCTAATCGTTACGATGCCCAAATTCGCGGTCCGGTGCCTCTACCTACCGAGATCAAAAAGTACACAGTTAATCGTAGTTCGTTTGTGCACAAGAATGCTCGGGAGCAGTTTGAGATGCGCGTACACAAACGCATGATCGACATTCTCAATCCCTCGGCCAAAATCATTGAGCAATTGACCAATATTAATTTGCCGTCGGCAGTTAATATTGATGTCAAGATGATGTAACATGAAGCACTTTGTGGGTATAAAAAAGGGTATGACCCGAGTCTTTAGTACCGACGGCCGGGCCGAGACGGCGACGATTGTGGGTGGCGAAGTGGCCGCCGATATGTTTGCGCCGGGCGATGCGGTGGCCGTCCGCGGCATTTCCAAGGGCAAGGGTTTTCAGGGCGTGGTTAAGCGGCACGGCTTTGCTGGTGGTCCGCGTACCCACGGGCAAAAGCATTCCGAGCGCGAGCCGGGTAGTATCGGCGGCGGTTTACGCACTCGCGTGCCGAAAGGTATGCGCATGGCCGGCCGCATGGGCGGCCAGCGAGTGACGGTGCGCAATTTGACGGTGTTGGTGGTTGATCCGGTGCGTGGCGAGCTTTTGCTCCGTGGCGCTGTACCTGGTCGCCGTGGCGGTAAGCTGGAGATTAAATATGGAAGCTAAAGTCTACAATCAAGAGGGCCAAGAGTCTGGGCAGATTAAACTGCCGGCGGAGATTTTTTCTGCCCCGTGGAAGCCCGACCTAGTACATCAGGTGATTATGGCTGAAAAAACTTCTCACCGCCGCGGCACGGCCCACACCAAGGGTCGAGGTGAGGTGGCTGGCGGGGGCAAAAAGCCGTGGCGGCAAAAGGGCACTGGTCGGGCACGTCATGGCTCGATTCGTTCGCCCATTTGGCGTGGTGGTGGCGCGACTCATGGTCCAACCAAGGAGCGCAACTATGCTCGGACGGTTAATAAAAAAATGACGATTGAAGCTGTGCGCACTCTTTTGGCGCAAAAGTGGCGCGATGGGGAAGTATTGTTTGTTGATCACTTAACTTTGGCCGCCCCCAAAACCAAGGTGGCCCGTGGTTATTTGTCGGCGTGGTCCAAGATTACCGGGTTTAACAAAATTAACTATCAGGCCGGTAAGCGGGCGCTGATCGCCATGCCCACGGTGGCAACGGCCACTCGTCAGAGTTTTCGTAATTTTTCTTCTGTTCTCATGCAGGAAACACGTCAGGTTAATCCGAGTGATCTCATAACTTATAAATATTTAGTGGTAACTGAACCGTTGGCTAGTTTGGAGGTTTTAACCAAGCGTTTATCATGACTGAGTTAATTATTAAATCCCGACAAACTGAAAAATCTTCCGGGCTAACGGCGCGTGGCGTTTATACTTTTGTTGTTAGTCTGCGGGCCACCAAAGCGGATGTTGCCAAAACAGTCAAAAAGACCTACTCGGTAACGCCGCTCCGAATCAATATCATCAACGCCCCCTCTAAGCGTCGTCGAGTGCGCGGCCATTGGGGCCGGCGTCCGGGTTTCAAAAAGGCTTTAGTTTATTTGCCTGCCGGCCAGAAAATTGATTTATGAAAACTCGTCGACCACGCACTCCATCTACACGCCACACCGTCACCATACCTTACCGGGAGCATTTAACCCCCGGGGTGCAGCCGCTTCGGTCTTTAACTAGCGGTTTTAAACGCGGCGTTGGTCGCAATCGTGCGGGGCGAATTACCGTTCGCCATAAAGGTGGTGGCCACAAGCGTCGTTTTCGAACGATTGACTGGTATTACAACAAAATTAATATCCCGGCGGTAGTGGAGACCACGGAATATGACCCCAATCGCTCGGGTTTTATCGCTCGATTGTGTTACGCCGACGGTGAGCGGCGCTATGTTTTGGCTCCGGCTGACCTTCCGCCGGGCTCCAAGGTGTTGGTGGCCGAGTCGGCCGATATTCGTCCGGGCAATCGTTTGCCACTCAAAAAGATTCCAGTTGGTAGCTTTGTTTATAATATAGAAATTCAGCCTCGGGGCGGGGCCAAACTGGTACGGTCAGCGGGCAATTTTGCTGAAGTGCTATCAAATGATTCTGGTTACACTAATGTGAAGTTGCCTTCAACTGAAGTGCGAAGAATTAATGAAAATGCTTGGGCCAGTATTGGTGCCGTGTCCAACGACAGCAACAAACTGATTAAATTGGGTAAGGCTGGCCGCTCACGATGGTTGGGTGTAAGACCCACGGTGCGTGGTTCAGCCATGAATCCGGTCGATCATCCCTATGGTGGCGGTGAGGGTCGACAAGGTCGTGGTACGCGGCGACCCAAGACCCTGTGGGGCAAGGTTACTGGTGGTCGCAAAACTCGCCCGGTTAAGAAATATTCACAGGTGTTTGTTGTTTCGCGGCGCCAGAGCCGCCGCCGCGCCTAGTGGTTTGACAGTATTGTCTGGTTTACTTAGTATTAGCGCCGACTCTAATTTATGACTCGTTCACTACACAAGGGGCCGTTTACTCATCCCAAACTGCTAAAAAAGATTCACGGTCGCAAACCGGATCAAGTGGGGGTGCTAAACACTTGGTCGCGCGCTAGCCAGATCACACCCGAGATGGTTGGTTTTACCTTTGGCGTGCATAATGGCCGAGCTCACTTGCCGGTATTGGTGGCGGAAGAGATGGTCGGGCATCGTTTGGGCGAATTTGCGCCGACGCGCAAGTTCCTACGTCATGGCGGTAAAATGCAAAAGGAGTTGGAGATGAAAAAGAAGGAGGCCGAGATTGCCGCCGCTAAGGCCGCCAAAGACGTGGTGGCGGAAAAGAAGGTTGGTGCGGATAGTAAATAAACATGAAAGCCACTTTAGCCAGTTATCATCAATCGCCACGCAAGGTTCGCCTAGTGGCTAATCTGGTGCGTGGTCAGTCGGTGGCCACAGCTTTAGCTCAACTGAAGTTTTTGGGTAAACGCGCGGCGGGACCGCTGGCCACAGCGATCAAGTCGGCCGCCGCCGCCGCGTCCGCCGCGGTGGACGGTGACCTGTATGTCAAAAACATTCGTGTTGATAAGGGTCTGGTGATGCGGCGCTTTCGTCCCGGAGCGCGTGGGCGGGCTTTCCCACTTCGGCGCCGCTTGAGTCGAGTGGTGGTGGAGCTTGGCCCACGGCCGACTAAATAATATGACGCACAAAGTCCATCCTTATTCTCATCGTCTTGGCTTGATCCGTGATTGGCGGTCGCGCTGGTTTGGTGTGCGTGATAAGTATCGTAGTTTTTTACGAGCCGATGTTTTGATTCGCCAGTTTTTAAAAAAACGTTTGCGTGGTTTTTATATTAACGCTATTGAGATAGAGCGCGGGCAAAATTCGTGGCGCATTATAGTTAAAACTTCTCGCCCGGGTATGGTGATTGGCCGGAGTGGTGAGGGATCAATCAAGCTCAAGCAAGAAATTGTTAAATTGGCCCAGCGTCAGAATTTGGTTTTGCCGGGCGAATTACATCTCGACATCGAAGAAGTCCGGCAACCCGAGGCCCATGCGGCAATTGTAGCCTACATGATCGCTGAGGGTTTGGAAAAACGTTTGCACTTCCGGCGGATAATGAAGCAAATGGCCGACAAAGTGATGGCCAACAAAGAGGTGCAGGGAGTACGGATCGACATCTCGGGCCGTTTAGGTGGGGCCGAAATTGGTCGACGAGAGACGCTCAAGATTGGTCGATTGCCACTACAAACCTTGCGGGCCGACGTTGATTTTGCTCGCGAGGAGGCGTACTTGTCTTACGGTGTGATTGGTATTAAGGTCTGGATTTATAAGGGGGAAGTTTTTGATCGCGCTCAAAATTAACCATGCTTTTTCCTAAAAAAGTTAAATATCGCAAGTGGCACACGATGCGCCGCAATCCCAACAAGCCGCGACTAGAGACGCGCGGTTTGAGCTTATCTTTTGGTTCGCACGGTCTGAAGGCTCAGAGCGCTGGCCGGATCCGCTCGAATCAAATTGAATCATCGCGCAAGGCCATTGTGCGGCAAATGAAGAAGGGCGGTAAACTGTGGATCCGCATTTTTCCTGATAAGCCCTACACGGCTAAAGCTGCCGAGGTGGGCATGGGTAAGGGCAAGGGCGACCCGCAGGGCTATGAGTTTGAGGTTTGGCCGGGTCGGGTGTTGTTTGAGGTTGATGGCTTGGAGGACGCTGTGGCCCGTGAGACTCTACGTAAAGCTGGTACCAAATTACCCCTTAAAACCAAAGTGATTAGCCGCCACTAAATGATATGACTCATAAACTTACACATAATAGTGGACGCAGTTGGCGTGGTGAGGTCGTGTCGGACAAGCCCGACAAAACCGTAGTTGTGCGGGTTAATCGTTTTGTTAAACATCCCAAATACGGCAAGTTTCTGAAGCGCTCTAAGCGTTATCAGGCGCATGACGAGAAAAATGAGTATAAGGTGGGTGACAGAGTGGTAATCCGCGAGGTTCGCCCGCTTTCCCGCCATAAGCATTTTGTGGTGGTCAGTAAAATTTCATCATGATTCAACCTCGCACCATAGTTAGAGTGGCCGACAATACTGGCGCCAAACTAGGACGCATTTTTAAAGTGCTCGGTGGGACGCGCCGCCGGTATGCCCAAATTGGTGACGTGGTGATTATGTCGGTGCAAACAGCTGAACCTAAGAAGGCGGTTAAGAAAAAAGAAGTGGTGCGGGCTTTGGTGGTACGGCAGAGAAATAATTTTCGGCGGCCTGATGGCTCGTACATCCGTTTTGACGATAACTCGGTGGTGATTTTGGAAAAAGACAAGCCCGAGCCTCGTGGTGGACGGGTTTTTGGACCAATTCCGCGCGAGATCGCCGAACTGGGTTATCAAAAAATTGCTTCGCTAGCGCCAGAAATTGTTTAAATTATGTTGACGATTAAAAAGGGTGATAAGGTTAAGGTGATTGCCGGTAAGGATCGCGGGCGCGAGGGCGCCGTGGCCAAAGTGGTTGGCGCGCGTTTGGTGGTGGAGGGCGTAGGTTTGGTTAAGCGCCGGCAAAAGCCGCGCCGCGCCGGCCAAAAGGGTGAAGTGGTGGAAGTAGCTCGGCCAATTGACCGCTCTAATGTGATGCTCTACTGCAGTCATTGCCGGCGCGGCGTGCGTTTGGCCGCCAAAATAGTGGCGGGCAAAAAGACCCGCGTTTGTCGGCGTTGTGGTCAGACTATTTAAATATGATACCGATCAAAGACAAAATTATTAAAGCTCGGCCGACCCTTAAAACTAAATTGGGCGTGACCAATGATCTGGCTGCGCCGCGCCTCGTTAAGGTGGTGGTTAGTTCTGGTACTGGCAAGCTCCGTGAGGCCAAACGTCAAGAACTGGTGGCTGACAGGCTAACCAAGATCACCGGCCAGCGCGCCGCGCCCCGCGGCTCGAAGAAGTCTGTCGCCTCGTTTAAGGTGCGGCAGGGCGAGGTGATCGGCCATATGGTTACTTTGCGTGGCGCGCGCATGTATGATTTCCTCGATCGTTTGCTTAATATTGCCATCCCGCGTACCCGGGACTTTCGCGGTTATGACGACAAAAGTGTTGATGAGGTGGGAAATTTAACTATTGGCGTTCGCGAACATAGCGTTTTTCCGGAAACGGCGGATGAGGATCTCAAGGACGTTTTTGGGCTGGCTGTCACCATTGTTACCACAGCCAAGTCGCGAGCCGAGGCGCTCGACTTTTTCCACTCCATCGGCTTTCCTTTCAAGAAGGGTAAGTGATATAATTTTGTTATATGAAAAAGAAATATATTTTACTGGCTCTTTTGGCTGTGGGTCTAATTTTTGGTTCAGCCAATGCTGGCGCGCAAACTATTGGCGCCGGTGAATTGCAGAAGTTAATAATGTTGTTAAATAGTCAGGCGGTGAGCCGGCCGACTACTCCGTCTCAGCCGTATGTTCCGGTCCCCGATCCCATTGGTTATCCTCCCAGCGAGCGGTGTTCGGTCATTACTCAAGACCTGTTTTTTGGTGATGAAGACTACGGCGGTAGTCGCCAGATTCGTTTAATGCAAAAGGCTTTAGAAAAGGCTGGCGTGTTTGAGTTGCCCAAAGGTGCCACTTACGGCTTTTTTGGCCGCATCACTCTCCGCGCTCTCGAAAAGTTCCAGGATCAAAATAATATTCTCGAGCGCGCCACCGGCAACATCGCCTACGTCGGCCCCCAAACCCGCACGGCCATGAATCGTCTGCTTTGCAATTTACTTCCACCCAATCCTGTTTCGATCAAAGTTGTTTCGCCCAATGGTGGAGAAGGATGGTTTCTTGGCAGTCAAGAGAGGATAATCTGGAACGCTTTTAATGTTCCGGCAAACCGGATTGTTAATATTAGCTTGATAACTGACGAGAATAGTGGCGTTCCGTTCGCGGCCTACACGCTCATGCTTGGTTTGGCCCCAGATCAAAGAGGCGGTTTTTCTTGGACAGTTGGTGCGGGTTATCGAGATTCGAAGGTGCCTGCCGGTGTTTATAGAATGAGTATTTGCCTAGGTGATCCAGTTACTGGTAGCGAAGTTTGCGATCGCAGTGATTCGTACTTCAAGATTTATGATTCAACTGCCGATGTTGCTCTTGTGCCCACGTATCCACCAACAGTCGGGACTGATTTGACCGGACCGATTATTATATCATCTGCTCCGGCAAACGGCTCTGTTGATGCTCGCCAGCCATCAAAACTGGATGGTACCCAGATCGGATCTAGTTTTGTTGCGCCAAGAGGTGATCGAAGTTCTCCAACGGGTGAAAGTTATGACATCTTAGATTTAACTTACTCGACAGATTTGTACAACATCACAGCCGACTCTTTTTCGGTGATAAGTTCCAACGCTATCGATCCAGTCGTGGTCACTCGAGCGAATTACAGTGGAGCGGTTTATCCATATCGTAGTTTCAAGGTTTCCTTGTCGCGGTCACTAAAGCCGGGCGAACGCGTTTCAATTGCCAATAAGCCAACCAAGACCAGCGTGTGTCTTGGATATTTGCCCGGGGACGTGGATGGCAATGGGGAAGTAAATGCTAAGGATATTAGTGCTCTTACTAATGCCATTAATGGCGTAGGAAGTGTTGCTCTCTACCAAAGCGATATTGATCGCAGTGGCACGGTGACCTATCAGGATTATTTGCGACTGGTTGACCTCTTCAACGGCGCCGGCGTGTATGAGCCCTGGTTGGGCCAAAAACTCCCGGCCTGCCCCGCTCCAGTGTTCTAGGTTTGTCTGTTGAAGATTTATTTGTGATTTGCTAGAATAGGAGCGGTGCTTGGAGGGCCCTGCCCTGTCACGGCTATTCCAAGCTGTAGCCAGGCACCACTAAAGAATGCCGCACAACGAGCGGTATTTTTTAGTGTCTATTCCAGATCAGTTTTGTTTCCGTGCAGTATTCTTTTACCGTTAATTTTATCAATACCCCAAAACGGTATGACGCTCCAAAAATGTTTCTCTCCACCGACCACCTCTTTGACGATAACTTTTATACGAACACTATCCAGCACCGCCAGAAATTCATAAAACGAAACATTCTTAAGAATTTTTTCCCACCGACTGTGGGTTTTTTGTATTTCAAAACGTTTCGTATGCCAGATACCTTGTACTGTCCGGGACAGCTTCAACACTTCCGGCGCTAAATGGATAAGCTTGAGCCGCGAATATTGATCTTCTCGGGTGCGGGCTCGTTCGTCCGACTTGAATTTTAAGTGTCTTATTCCTTTGGCATTGAACACAACATTTTCTCCAAAATATGGGCAGTGCACTTTTTTAATACTTCCATAGAAAGCTTCAGATTTTTCTTTAACAGTCGCAAGGTCTTTCTCGTCCTTGAAATTAAACTTACCCATCAAGACACATTTTAACACAAAAGCCCAAAATGTATTGACTTCGGGCCGTGACCCTGCTAGCATAGCGGCTTATGGCTAAGACTTCGGTCATTGCCCGGGCGGCCAAGCCGCCCAAGTTTTCGAGCCGCTTGGTGCGGCGCTGTTTCCGTTGCGGTCGCAAGCGTTCTTTTATGCGTGATTTTGCACTCTGTCGTATTTGTTTCCGTGAATTGGCCAATGACGGTCAATTGCCGGGCGTTAAAAAGTCTTCGTGGTAAATAAATTTTTCTGGTCATGACTAGCGATCCGATCTCTGATTTCGTTACTCGCCTTAAAAACTCGGTTATGGCCGGCCGGGCCGGCCTCGAGGTGCCTTATTCTACGCTCAAGATGGAAATTTCTAAGGTGTTGATGGGAGCTGGTTATTTGCAGGTGGCGGTGAAAAAGGGTCGCCGGGCGCGGAAGTTAATTGACATTCAATTGCCACCGCGCGGCGAGGGCCGCAAGATCAATGGTTTGGAGCGTGTGTCCAAGCCCTCGCGCCGCGTCTATTGGCACGCTCGCGATTTACGGCCCGTCAAACACGGTCTTGGTTTGGTGGTGATGTCTACGCCGCGTGGCGTAATGACGGGTGATGAGGCGCGGCGGAGCGGTGTGGGTGGTGAGGCGTTATTTAAAATTTGGTAATCATGTCAAGAATTGGCAAACAAACAATCGTTGTTCCCAGTGGTGTGACGGTCAAGCAGTCAGACGGTGCTGTTAACATTAAGGGGCCGAAGGGGGAACTGTCGCGCCGATTTGATGCGGATATGGTGGTGACGGTGGCCGACGATGGCGGCACGGTGCGAGTTACGCCGGCCCGACCGGCGGCGAGTGGCGCGCGCTGGGGCACCACCACGGCGCACATTAAAAACATGGTGCGTGGCGTCAACACTGGTTTTGAGAAAAAGCTGTTGCTCGAAGGCGTGGGCTATAAAGTTAATCTAACGGGCGAGAACTTGGTCTTTAATCTTGGTTTTTCTCACCAAGTAACGGTTGGGGTGCCGACTGGCATTAGGGCGGTGGTTGATAAAAACACCATTGGCTTAAGTGGGGTCGATAAAGAATTGGTTGGACGTTTTGCCGCCGAGTTACGTGACCTCAAAAAGCCAGAACCCTACAAAGGTAAGGGGATCCGTTATGATACGGAGATAATTAAGCGCAAACAGGGCAAGAAGGTGGTGGCTTAAAATATGTCTAGAATTAATCAACAAATTGATCAGCGTCGGCGGCGACATCAACGGGTGCGCGCCAAGGTTAAGGGCACGGCCGAGCGGCCGCGTCTCGCCGTTTTTCGTTCTTCGCGACATATTTATGCTCAACTCATTAACGATGATGTGGGTCGCACGGTGGCGGCGGCCAGCGATCAGGAATTGAAGGGTGGTAAGCCACTGGAGTTGGCGGCCAAGGTCGGTGCTGTTTTGGCCGAGCGCGCTGGCAAATTAAAGATCAAACAGGTCGCTTTTGACCGCGCCGGCTACCTCTATGCTGGTCGGGTTAAATCTTTGGCCGATGGTGCCCGCGGCGGCGGTCTTAATTTTTAAATTATGCGAGAAAAGAGCAATCAAGCTAGCGATCTGGAGCAAAAGACTTTGAGTATCCGCCGCGTCACACGGGTGGTGAAGGGTGGGCGGCGGTTTAGCTTCTCGGTTGCCCTAGCGGCTGGCGACCGGCGCGGTGGCGTGGGGGTGGGTGTGGGTAAGGCCGCCGACATTTCTTTGGCGATGGACAAGGCGCTTAAGTCGGCCCGCAAAAATATGCTCCGCCTCAAACTCACCGAACGGTCGTCCTTGCCTTATGACGTCGAGGCCAAGTTTGCCAGTTCTCGTGTACGCTTGGCGCCCGCGCCCGGTCGCGGTTTGGTGGCTGGTAGTTCAGCTCGCATCGTTCTTGATCTAGCCGGTGTGCGCGATGCTTCAGCCAAGTTTTTTTCCAAAAGCAAAAATAAACTAAATAACGCTCGGGCCACCATGCGCGCCCTGGAATTAATATGCAATTACACCAACTAAAAAAGCAGAGCCCCAACAAGTCCCGTAAAATTATCGGCCGTGGCGGCAAGCGCGGTACCACTTCGGGCCGCGGCACCAAGGGGCAAAAGGCCCGTTCTGGCCACCGCATTCGGCCCGAGCTACGTGACATTATTAAAAAATTACCCAAGCGACGTGGTCACAGCGCGCCACTCGTGACGTTGGCCGCGGCCGTGGTTAATCTCTATGATCTGGAAAGGCAATTTGACGCGGGGGCCGAGATTTCTCCCGTCACCCTAGTTGCTAAGGGTTTAATTAGTCGCGGCCCGGCTCGAGTTAAGATTTTGGGCTCGGGTCGCGTGAGCAAAAAGTTTGTGGTTAGCGGTTGCCAACTGTCGGTTAGCGCTCGGTCGGCCATTGAGGCGGCCGGCGGCCAAATTAAATGACAGCCTGGTGGTCAAAAATCAGAATAATTCTTCAGGATTCCGTTCTGCGGCGAAAGATTAGTTTTGTGCTCGGAGCGTTAGTTGTTTTTCGTTTGGCCGCTTCGGTGCCCATTCCCGGTGTTAATACCGAGGTGCTGGGAAAGATTTTTAGTGGCGATCAATTTTTGGGTTTGCTCAACCTGTTTTCCGGCGGTGGCCTGTCAAACTTATCTATCGTCATGTTGGGAGTGGGGCCGTACATCACGGCGTCGATCGCCATGCAACTTCTCACGGTGGCCTTTCCGGCGTTGAAAGAAATTTATCAAAATGCTGGTGAGGCGGGCCGACGCAAACTAACACAATACGCTCGCTTTTTGAGCGTGCCGCTAGCCGTTTTGCAGGGTTATGGTTTGTTGGCATTGCTAGAAAGTCAGAATGTTCTTTTTCCACTTAGTTTTTCTGATCGGCTGGAAAATGTTTTGGTGGTCGCCGCTGGTTCGGTTTTGCTCATGTGGTTGGGTGAGCTAATTAGCCAGTACGGTATTGGTAATGGCGTGTCATTACTTATTTTTGCCGGTATTTTGGCCGGAATTCCTAGCGTTGTTAGCCAGACGATTGCCACCTTTGATCCTGCCCAAGTCCCGACCTATCTAGTTTTGGCGGTGGTGGCCATAGCGATGGTGGCACTAGTGGTGATTGTGACCGAGGCCGAGCGCCCGATCCCCGTCACTTATGCTAAACGTATGCGCGGCATGAAGCTTTATGGCGGCACGTCGACCTATTTACCTATTCGTCTCAATCAGGCTGGCGTAATGCCCATTATCTTTGCTTTGTCGCTTTTGCTTTTCCCGCAATTGATTATTCGATTGTTGTCCGGTATTGATAACAATATTGTGCAATCTCTGTCTGACGGCTTGTTGAGGGGCTTGAACAACGAATGGATTTACGGCGGTTTATATTTTATTTTAGTGGTAATTTTTACTTACTTTTATTCGGCCATCACCTTTGATCCGCAATCGATTTCGGAAAATTTACAAAAAAACGGCGCGTTTATACCCGGTATTCGTCCGGGCCGGCCGACTACCGAGTATCTCAATCGGATCGTTAATCGTTTGACCTTGGTGGGCGCCCTGTTTCTCGGCGTGGTGGCTATGTTACCGCTTGTTATTCGAGCGATTACCAATCTGGGTTCATTGGCGATTGGCGGCACAGCTCTCTTGATCGTGGTGTCCGTGGCTTTGGAGCTGTCTAAACAGATTGACGCGCAAATTGCCATGCGCCAGTACTAGGTGTTAAACTTAAGTCTATGAATCAGGTTATTTTGAATCCCGATGAAGAATATTACGGTGGCCGCGGCCGGTCGTCTGGTGGCGGGTTGGCCGGATGGTTGGTGCGTTTATCTGGCGGCCGGATTGCTGATAATCGCGCCGCCAATCGTTATTTGATGGTTTTTGCCTTGATCATTTTTGCGGTGGCGGTGGTCATCTTTTTCCGTGCCTGAACCAGTCGCCTTTATTTTTATGGGTCGCTCGGCCGCTGGCAAGGGCACTCAAGCCAAGTTGTTAATTGAGCATTTGGGTCAAGATAATGTTTTATACATCGAGCCGGGGAATTCTCTGCGTGAACTAGTCAACCAAACTAATCATACTGCTCGACTAGCCAAGGCCGCCATGGAGCGAGGCGAACGCAGTGCCAGTTTTTTGGCCGTTTGGGCGTGGAGTAATTTGTTGGTTAATAATTTTCGTGGCGACCAACACTTGGTTTTTGACGGCGCCGCCCGTTCGTTAATTGAAGCCGAGGCGCTCGATACGGCCCTTGATTTGTACGGTATTAATAAACGAGAAATAGTTTTTCTGGAAGTTAATCGGGCGGTATCGCTTGAACGTTTGGCTGGACGCGGTCGGATTGATGATCGTGACACCACCGGCAATGAAAAGCGTTTAGATTGGTTTGACCGTGACGTGGTGCCGGTACTTGATTATTATCATTCCCAGCCGCGCTATCGCTTTACTGCTATTGCTGGTGATCAATCAGTGGCGGCCATTGCCACGGAGATTGCTCGGTTGGTATGAGGGCGAGCGTGGCCGAGGTTAAAATTTTGCGCGCCGGGGGCGCGCGTTTAGCTGCTATTTTACGTCAAGTGGCCACGGCCGTTAGGCCCGGAGTCACCACGCTCGAGCTTGATTCGCTAGCCCGTAATTTGATCACCGCCGGCGGTGATGAGCCGGCTTTTTTGAACTACCAACCGGCCGGCGCCCGCCAGCCCTTTCCTGCTGCCCTGTGTGTATCGGTCAACGATGAAGTGGTGCATGGATTGCCCGGTGGGCGCGTAATTGTAGAAGGCGATATTGTTAGTTTAGATTTGGGCTTGCGCCACCAGGGTTTGTTTACCGATATGGCCATTACTGTGCCGGTGGGGCAAGTTGATCAGGAATCCGCACGGCTCATTGAGATCACCCGTCGAGCTTTGTTGGCTGGTATTGGCGCTTTGCGCGCTGGCGGACGTTTGGGCGATGTGGGTGCGGCCGTAGCGGCCGTGGCGCGCGTGGAGAAATTGGGATTGGTGACGGCCTTGGGTGGCCACGGGGTCGGGCGCGAAGTGCACGAAGAACCGCTCGTGCCCAACATAGGTCAGGCGGGTGAGGGCGAGCGGGTGGTCGCTAGTGAGGTTTTGGCCATTGAGCCAATGTTGACCTTGGGCGGTGGCACGGTTAGGCTGTCGTCCGACGGCTTTACCTATCTCACTCGCGATGGCAGTCGCAGTGCCCACTTTGAACACACGGCGGTAGTGACGGAGCGCGGTAGCGAAATTTTAACAGTCTAGAATATTTTTATGGCTAAAAATTTGGAAGAACAAAGTTTAATTATTGTTAAGCCAGATGCTATTCAGCGCAGCTTGCTCGGGGCGATCATTTCTCGCTTAGAACAGAAAGGGTTAAAAATCATTGCTCTCAAGATGGCTCGGTTGGGCGATGTGACGCTTGACGATCACTATGCTCATCACAAAGACAAGGCCTTTTTTGGTTCGCTGAAGCGATTTATGCAATCGGCGCCGGTGGCGCTAATCGTGGTTTCGGGTATTAAGGCGGTGCAGGCCGTGCGACTGATCGTCGGACCAACCAAGGGTTATGAGGCTGACGCCGGTAGTATCCGTGGCGATTTTTCTTTGAGTGGTCAGACCAATATTGTTCATGCCTCGGACTCGGTAGAAACGGCCGTCGTCGAGATCCGCCGCTTCTTTACCGCGGACGAGATCCACGGCTATAGCAAACCCGATTTCCTCTATTTGGGATCGGAAGATGAGCGGGGTGTGGATTAATTATTTGCTTGATTGTGTGGCGGGGGTATAATTAGGGTAGGTTATTTGGGGGACCTAACGATCTTTAATCGGGATCCTAAAATAGGGCGAGCCGTGGCTTGTCTTTGCGGGAACCCACCTTATTTTAGTTAGTCTTTCCTCCAAGTAACCGGTAATGAAAACCCGTTCGTCAGCCGCGGCTGACGAACGGGTTTTCATTTTCTCTGTTAGAATTAGGACATGAAGCTAGCTTTTTGTGGTGGGGCCGGAAGTGTGACGGGTGCCAACTTTTTACTCACTACTAATGACGGCCACCGTTTGCTCGTGGATTGTGGTTTGATCCAGGGTCGGCAAGTGGCCGAGGATAAAAATTTTGCTCCCTTTCCTTACTCGCCGGCTGGTGTCAATTACCTTTTTATCACTCATGCCCACCTTGACCACATTGGTCGCATACCGCGTTTGGTGCGGCAGGGTTTCCGCGGGCAAATTTTTTCCACGGCACCAACGCGCGAGTTGGCCGAGCTTGGCCTTCATGACAGTTTGGGGGTGTTGGCCAAAGAGGCGGCGCGCAATAAAAGTCGTCAGCCCGAACCGCTCTACGAGGAGGCCGACATCGTTGAGACGATGAAGTTGTGGCAGGTACTCCCGTATCATCAAATTCAGGAACTGTCTGGCGGCATAAAAGCGGAACTGTTTAACGCTGGTCACATTCTTGGCTCGGCCATGATCATGATTACAGCGGATGGCGAACGGTTTATGTTTACCGGCGATGTGGGTAATTCGCCTATGCCACTGTTGCCTGACGTTGAGTCATTACCGGCGATTGATTACGTGGTAACAGAAAGTGTGTATGGCAATCGCCAACACGAGGTTTCATCAATGCGGCAGGAAAAACTGGAGCGTATTATTGAAGAAACAATGCATGTCGGTGGCACCTTGCTCATCCCGGCCTTTTCCATCGAGCGCACGCAGGAGCTGCTCTACGAAGTCAAGGCAATGATGACTCATTCGCGCGTGCCGCTAGTGCCGGTTTTTTTAGACTCACCGCTCGCTATTAAGGTCACGGCAGTTTACCAGAAATATTTTGCTGATTATCTCAAACCCGATCTGCTTTATGGTGGCCAGCCCGGCAGTTTGTTTCGTTTCCCCCAACTTAAAATGACCCTCACCACCGATGAATCTAAGGCTATCAATTTGGTCAATCAGCGCAAAATTATTATTGCTGGTTCGGGCATGTCGAATGGAGGGAGAATTTTGCATCATGAACGACGCTACTTATCTGATCCACACAGTGCGCTATTGCTGGTAGGTTACCAGGCCGCCGGTAGTCTGGGTCGATTACTGCAGGATGGGGTTAAGACCGTGACGATTGCCGGTGAGACCGTGGACGTGCGCGCGCGAGTGGTGATGGCTGGCGGCTACTCGGCGCATAAAGACGGGCCGGGATTGGTGGATTTTATTCGCCAGGCGCCGGACGGATTGAAAAAAGTCTTTGTTGCTCTGGGTGAACCGGAAGCATCTTGGTTTCTAACTCAACGTTTACGTGATTATGTTGGTCTTGATGCTGTGGCGCCAGTGGCCGGTCAGGAATTTACTTTGTAGTTTGTTATAATTAACAATTCATGAGCAAACATGATCATCGAAAAGTTAAGCTGTGCGTCTCGGGTGCCGCCGAGACTGGCCACTGCGGTATTAACGCATTAGAAATTGCCAAGGAACTGGGGCGACAAGTGGTGAAGCAGGGGGCCGTACTGGTAACGGGTGCCACTACTGGTTTTCCGCTCTGGGCGACGATCGGCGCCAAAGAGGCCGGCGGTGTTTCTCTGGGTTTGTCACCGGCCTACAACGAACGGGATCATGTGGAAAATTACGGTCTGCCGGTTGATTATCTTGATCTAATTATCTACACCGGCTTTGGTTATTCGGGGCGTAATTTATTATTAACTCGTTCGTCAGACGGGATTTTAATTGGTTGTGGGCGCGTGGGGACGATCAACGAGTTTTCGGTGGCATTCGAGGATCACAAGCCTATTGGTGTTTTGCAGGGCGATTGGCCGACTGACGAGCTGATTAAAGACATTATTGATAAGGGTCAACGGCCTAATGATTTGGTGATCTTTGATTCTGATCCGGCCAAACTCGTGGCCCGGGTGCTGGAATTGGTGGCCAAAAACAAATTTAGCGACCAGCGGGTGTTTTAAGAATTTGCACTAGGCCGCCGAAGGCGGTCGGTTGGGATTGGGCCAACGCGGCCAGAATCTTTCGATCCAAACGGACCTTTTTTTGTTTGAGTAAATAAATAAAACGACTGTAACTAAGACCGAGCGGGCGAACGGCGGCATTGATCTGGATTTGCCACAGGCGACGGAAATCATTCTTTTTATCGCGGCGATGAGCGAAAGCATGGAGACCGGCGTGGTAAAGGGCCGTGCGCGCTTCGCGTTCTTTTTTACTGCGGCCAAAGCGATAACCCTTAGCCGCTTTAAGAATTTTGCGGCGGCGTTTAATGGCAATGGTGGCACGTTTTACTCTTGGCATAGTAGTTTAATGGGCTAGGTAACTGCTTAGGGTTTTGTGACGAATATTAAACTCGGCCAAGCGATTTTGGCTGAGCTGTTTGGAGCGACGCTGTTTGGCGTTAAAGTGGTTTTTGCCCGGTTGGCGCGCCAGCACTTTGCCGCGACGGGTTAACCTTAACCTCTTCTGAAATGACTTGTTGGTTTTCATGAGAATTTGTTTCCTTTTGTCCCTTGATTCGTTCGATGATCACGCTTAGTCCGCGTGGGCCGCGCACGGGGCCGTCGGCGACCCGATAATTTTCGGTAATAAACTTGAGGACGCGAGCCAGCCGTTCCTCTAAAAACTTGGCTTCAAAATATTTGGCCCGACCAGATAAAAACAATTCCACTTTGACCCGATGACCCTCCTTGAGAAAATCCGAGACCTTGCCGGCCTTAATAGATAGGTCGTGGTCACCCGTCCCGATTTTAATCTGGATAGATTTAGTTTCGGTGGCGGCGGTTTTAGTTTTGGCAGACTTGTTTTTCTTGTTGCTAAGGTACTGGAATTTGCCGTAGTCCATTATCTTGGCCACTGGTGGTCGGGCCGTGGGGGAGATTTCAATCAGATCTTGACCCTGCTCTAGAGCTAAGGCTAGAGCTGCCGATAATGACAAAACCCCCAGGTTAGCCCCCGCTTCGTCCACGACGCGCAGTTCGGCGGCTCTAATTTGATGATTGATATTGATTCTTTCTCTCAATTCTTCCTGGGCTTAGTTTGAGTCATATTAATCCACATGGGCTTTAAAGTCAAACTTGTGTGTATGGTACAATAAACAATATGGAAACAAAAAAATATTTTAGTTTGACAGCGACAATTTTTGCCCTAATCGCGCTTCTCCACGGTTGGAGATTTGTTAACAACTGGCCGGCCATGGTGGCTGGTTTAGACATTCCGCTCTGGTGGAGTGCCGCCGCTTTTCTCGTTGCTGGTTACTTAGCCGTCACGGGCTGGAGGTTATTAAAGAAATAAAAACCCCGCCGAAAAATCAACGGGGTTACCAGCCGAGAAATTCTCGACAGCCTTGTTTGAATTCATTAGCCGTCGGCAGGCGTTGGTCAGCCGGAGTTTTTTCTGGTAGGACACGATATAGTTTCTGGTCATCGCGCGCCAGTCGTTCGCCGTCACCTAGTCGATAGTGGGCAGTCACCGCCTTGAGTAATTTGGCCCATTCTAGTTCAAGTCGGTGCCGACTCATTTTCTCTAAATCATCGTCGGGCTTTTTTCCATTTAACTTATTCTGGCCGCGAATAAATTTTTTCCCCGACCGACCGTGGTGATATTGGGTACATAAATCTTCACACACCGTTTTGCTGGGCGGGTGTGTTGTCTCAAGGCCAAGCACGATTTTATAAACGTGTCCGTCGTCAAGCCAACAGCGATCATGACCCACTTGGTCGCGATGCCAACGGATGACACCTCGCCATTCAATGATCTTTTTCTTAATCTCGCTTGCTGGCTGCAATCGATAAATTAGTTTGGCCGCGGCCGACGGCACCACTTCCGACCACTGCCAGGGGTGACCATTTCGACCCGACAGCCAGCTAATGAAGTGGCCTTCGAGGAGGCGAGATAGATGTTCGCCACGGTGGCCGCGCCGAAGTAGGCAACGCGGGCGATCTTCAGCAAAATCAAACGTTTCGAAAAAATCATCGGGCATCAGTCGATTACAATCCATCTCGCACCCCCTTTCGGTTGTTAAGGTTCTAATGCCACTTTAATTCTTATCACACCGGCCGTGGTTTGGGAATATGTTCCCGGACATGGGTGAAATAAAAACCCCCGTCATTCGCCTGTCCGCCTGTGGCGGACCGCGGCGAATGACGGGGGCAGAGGATGACGGACGAAGGTAGCCGTCGAGCCTTAGGTGGTCAAGCAATGATCGAGTGATGTCGCCGATCTTGCCGCCCGCTGGTTCGGCGTTAAGCCAGCGGGCAGTTACTTGGCCATCGAGTAAAACAGGATCAAAAAATTCCTTCAACTCGCAGATAAAGTGTTGGACGAACAAGATTTCTTTCGGTTGCCAACCCGGACCTTGGAGTCTGCAGTATCTTTTGAATCTGATCCCCAATGCGAGACGCTGGGTTTCGTTGAGGCCGAGCTTTTCTTCCAGTTCGCGATAAAGCGCGTCCGCGGCTTGTTCGCCGGCCTTTATTTTGCCGCCCGGCGGCAACCAGTAAAGTCCGTCGCTAGCAACAAAGTTCTCTAGGATCAACAACACCTTGCCTCGGCAACAAAACACTGCCCGAACGACCTCAATGTGCATATTCGCCATCGTGGCCTCCCTTCTGTTTTTATGTTAAACAACTAGGTCTTTCTGAGCGTTTATCTTTCCATATAATTTTACCAATAGCAACTAGCCGGTTGGGGCAAACAGAGGAAACAAAAACCCCTCTGCCACAGCGGAGGGGTGATGGAGTTTTGCTTACCGCGCTCCTATTTTTACGGTCGAGCGGCGAGCTCGGCGTGGATTTGAGTCACGGCTTTGTTGAGAGCCACGCGTTGCGCTTGGCCGATGGCGCTGGCCGCCGCGTCGGATTTGGTGGTGGTATTGCCCCACTTGGTTTGCCGCGTGCTCTTGGCCACACTCACAAATGTGCCCTCGCTTACAAATGAGGTCAGCAAGCGCCCGGTTTCGGGCTCGATAATTTGCAGATCAAAGGCCACCATGCCGCGCCGCTCTGTTTCCGCACTGGCTTCGGTGCCGATGCCATATGAGACAATGCCGCCGACGTAGGGGATGAACATAGCCGGCACATTGGGACCAGTGCTGTAGCCTTGGCCGCTTTGATCATTGGTCTCGCCAAACTCCGTGACCGTGCCCTTAATAATGTACGGGCCGCGCTCGTTGTCGCCGAGCCGGAAGGTGCCAGCCGCTACTCGCCGTTCGTAGATGTTCTGATCCATGACGGAAATGTTGCCGACTCGGCGCAGGGCCGTGGCCAACTGGGCCGACACGCCGCGACCAATTTGTTCACCGGGGTTAATGGTCTCCGGAGCGTTGCCGGAAGTAACGCCACTGGCGCCCATGTCGAAGGGCTCAACCACAACCACCCACATCGGTTTGGTGTCGTCATGCGGAATGCTGATTGGCACCACTTCGGTGGCGATCGGTCGATCGGCTACTGCTTGCGCCGCCGCCCGCTCTGGCGGGCGGAAGTCAACTTTGTTCGCACAGCCACCCATCAACACGACCGCCACCATTACCATGATCATTCTCATCTGTGTCTCCTGTGCAGAAGTAATGTTTAAGTTTTCAAACAACTAAACGCTGATTTAATGCTAGCGACACTCCGACCATAAGTCCAGAGTCTCGGCCGAAACAGAAAAAGGCGCCGTGTCTTGCGACCGTGCGCCTTTGATCCACCTCCTTTTCTTCTCCTCCTGATAGTTAAACAGATCGATACAGAACTGTCTTTATTATAGCATACCCATATACCCTGTCAAGGGATATTTGGGGATCGATTAGCGGTAACGCTTAATAATTTCAATTGAGCTGACGCTTTGGATTTGCCAGTCGCCCGATGAGTGCTCAAGTACCATACGCAAGGGGAGGATCAAGTTTGTTTCGCCAAAATCGGAGAGGACCCTCACGCGGGCGGTTGTTTCCAAGCTGGCGCGGCCGCGGTTGGCGTTAATCTGTGTGTCGAGAAACCGGACGTTTATCAGCGATACTCGCTGAAGGCTGGCCAGGAAGTAATCTCTTATCTCTTCGCGGTCGGTGGTATGCAATTCCACTAGGCCGTCATCACTCTTGATGTCGAGCGCCACGTCGGAGGAAAAATAATTAATCAGGCGCTCGGCTTTGATGCTGGTCGCGATTAAGGTTGGTCGGTTATCAAAACTTATGGTTGATTCCAAGCTGTTAAGCAATTTTTTAATTTGATGATTGGCGCCAAACCACCACCAGAAGAAAATAATGCCGGCGACGATGATCACAGCCAGAACAATGATTACGATCATATTTTTTCTTACCATAAAATTTTACCCACCATTCGTTCAGCTTTGACCGTGCCAAAAACGTGGTCAGCTTGGGCTGTGTCGCGATTGTCGCCGACCACAAAATATTCTTGGTCCAACAGGTGCACGGCTGGCACTTGCCACGGTTGCTTCGCTGTTTGCACGTAGGGTTCGCTTAGCACTTGCCCGTTAATCTCAATCTGGCCATCAATGATGGCCACACTCTCGCCCGGCAGACCCACAATGCGCTTGAGTAACATCAGTCGTTGCCCAGTGAATGATACGCCCACCACGTCGCCCCGAGCCGGATTTTTGCGCCAATAGGCCGTGCGATTAATAAAATTAAAGTCGCTGTTGTCATAAGCAGGTTCCATGCTCCGGCCTGAAACGCGGATGGGGACGAGAACGTAGCTAAAAAACCACCAGGCGACCAGAGCGGCCAGGGCAATTCTTGTGATGTGTCGCCATGTTGGCATGATGATATTATTCAACTCTGAAAGGTGATCATTGAATTTTAATAAAAAGTGTATAATGTAAGCGACGATGGCCACACAATCAAAAAACTTATATAAGGCCGAGGATGTAGCGAAATATTTTATTTATCTGGGTTCGCAACAGGTTGTGGGAGACAACAAAGAAAGAGAGGGGGTGACCAATCTCAAGCTTCAGAAAATACTTTATTTTGCCCAGGTTTATTTTCTCGCAAAAATTGGCAAACCCCTTTTTGCTGATCCGATTGAGGCCTGGGAGTTTGGCCCAGTGGTTCCTAATGTCTATCACAAACTGAAAAAACATGGCAGCAAGGCCATTATTATTATTGAAGAGGACAGAAGTACGATTTCTGAAGAGGACAAAGAAACACTAAAAAGGGTCTGGGAAGCTTTTGGTGGGTATTCGACCAGTCGACTCGTTGACATCACCCACGCGCATACACCCTGGAGGGAAGCATATAATTCTTCCAACAAAGAGATAAGCAACAAAGCAATTGGTGAATACTATACGCCCTTGTTGAATAAGTAATTTTGGTACGGGTGAATACGGTCATGGATGAGGTGATCACGCCCAGCAAAATAGATCTAAGATACACGGGGGATAAGATTTTGTTTTTGATTTGCGATTGCTCGCTGAACAAGAACTATTCATTTTGGAATTTAACAAAAGTACAGGCTGAAAATTTTATTGCACGTCTCAGGCATATCGAGAAACTAACTTGGGGGCAATTCTCAAATCTTCCGAGAGAAAGTGGCATAACGCCCGAAAGGCAAAATACCGATAGCTTTAATATGATTCATGAGCAAAATACCACTCCGGAAAAGTTGGTCGAACAGTACTATTTTCATTTTAGAATAGAGCAGAGGGGTCTATTTAGGGTTTTTGGTTATCAAAAAAGACAGTTTTTTTGTATTACTCATGTTGATCGGGGCGGCAGGATGCACCACTAGAATCATCGTGGTCGGCTGGACAAAATATATTTCATAATGTAGTGTTTTAACATATGAAAAAATTACATTTGGCACTGTCGTTGGTGATCGGGCTATCCTTTTTCACTTTCGTCGAGGCGAGGCCGAAGCCCTGGTTAGGTTTTTGGTCTCAGATATGTCGCGCGGTGTTATGTGAGAATTTCAATTCTTTTTTAGACGGATCGGTTGTTGGTCAGGGAGGATGGACCGATCGAGAAAACGGGAATCGCTGGTTGGCGCAGGGGCTTGTGTTTAAAGAGGGTGCAAAAGCCCTGAGCAATTTTAATTCAATGGGCGAAAGTATTATTACTAAAAATACGGGGAGAGCTTTGGCGGACGGCCGGCAATCATTCTGGGTAAAAACTCAAAATCGAGCCAGTTATGTAAGTTTCCATTCGGAAAATGTTCAACTGGGAATGTATCAGGGATCCTGGGACGGCCCATCACGAATCGTCGTAGCTTTCAATAAAAATGGCAACGTTAATTATATCGATGCGCGCACTGACACTCGTGTTAACTTCGGTAGCTACGAAGATGACACTTGGAATTTGATAAACATTGAGTGGCGTTCGGCTGACAAGACCGCTAGGTATAAATTGAATAATGGATCATGGACGGATTGGGTACCATTCACCGGCGGCCCATCTTTCACTGGTTTTGATGCTATCGGATTAGATGGTGCTAATCTTGGTATCGGTGGGGTTTACGTTGATAATTTGCGGTAGTTCTGTCTTGTTTTTTATTATCCGGGCATTAAATCAATCGAAAATATTTTTTCGCGGTAAACGGCGCCGCTGATCAAACACACGCTTGATTTTGGGATTTTAAAGTGAGCGGCCAATAGTTCGGCCACGCGGTTGTTGGCCCGGCCTTTTTCTGGCGGTTCCTGCACTCTAATCCTAAATACATCCGGCTCGATCTCCACCAACTTTTCCGTTTTCGCACCGGCATTAACTTTTACTTTTACAATTTTCTCAGCCATGGGGTTATTTTAGCTCGAATGGGGGAATCGGTCACAACTCGCCGCGTACTCGCGGCGGTCGTGACCCCGCCTCGCTCACCTTCGCTCGCTCCGGCGTTCGATTCCCGGACGTCCGCCGCGGCGGACTCATCTCCACTCAAAAAACAAAAGCGCCCCGAAGGACGCTAATGTTTTAATGAGTGGAGATGCCGGGAATCGAACCCGGGTGCAAATAGGGTTAGTGGTGCGATCTACAAGCTTAGACTGTTTAATTAAGTTCGAGCGGGGCCGAACAGTCAAAACCCGCCCGATCTGTGCCTCTATGGTTCGCCAGCGCGCCGAGGCGTCGCGCCAACTATCCCGAAGATATAACACCAGCGTCCAGATATCGGAAGTCTCCAGCGCTGATGCTCTTTAGCCTAAGGCGAAAGAGGGGGTAACAGGATATGGCGAAGCCACACCCCGACTACCCGTAGACGATAAGTTTACACTTATGCTTTTCCGGTGTTTAACGAGTATCCAGAGAACTCGACCTGCCCGAACCAGCAACACTAAATGTCGAGGCCGATCATCCCCAAAAATCAATTGTCAAAAATCTCGGCGACCCTTAAGCGCCCGATCTATGTCGCGTTCGGCGACGCGCTTTTTCAACACCTGTCGTTTATCAAACTTTTTGCGCCCGCGCGCTAGGGCAATTTCTAATTTAATCTGCCGACCCTTACTATAAACCGAAAGTGGTATGATTGTCAATCCTTCGGCCTGGCTCTTAACCTGCAGATGCGCGATTTCTTTTTTACTTAACAGCAACTTGCGCGTGCGACTAGGATCATAATCATCTGGTGTGTTAGCCGGTTGGTAGGGATGAATCATGCCGCCCACCCAAAAGGCTTCGCCGCCACGGATAATCACGTGTGACCCCGGCAGTTGGGCTCGACCAAGCTTGAGACTCTTTACCTCCAGGCCCAACAATTGCAGGCCGGCCTCGAATTTTTCGAGCAGGTCGTAATCAAAATAAGCTTTGTCATTCTTCACATAAACCATGATACAGTTAGCATTCTAGCTCGTTTTTCTTTCCATGTCAGACTTTTTTTGTATAATCAGGCACAAGAGCATTTAGGCAATGGAAAAACCTAGGGGTAAAATCATGAACCAGTTCGGACGGCAGGTTGTTTCAACCATCTTAATTTTGATGGTTTTAGTTGGTGTTTACTCGTTAATTATCGAGAATCGAACGACGACTGACAACATTACCATTTCCGAACTAGCCACGGCGGTGCGAGTGGGTCAGGTGGAAAAAATCGAAGTACGAGGTGATGCGCTAACCGTGGGATTTAAAGATGGTACTAGTAAGCGATCGCAAAAGGAGGTGGAAACATCGCTCTCCGATACCCTCGCCAATTACGGCGTGTCGGCCGAGGCGCTGGGGCAGGTGACCATTGAGATCAGCAATCCAACCGGTTTGAGCTTTTGGTTGCTCAATCTCCTGCCATTTATTTTGCCGGTGCTGTTTTTGTTTTTAATTTTCTGGCTGATCTCGCGCCAGTTGCGTGGAGCCAGTGTCCAGGCTTTTTCCTTCGGCCAGTCCAAGGCGCGGGTGATTGACCCTAAAGACAAAAAACAAAAGATCACTTTCAAAGACGTGGCTGGTGTGCGCGAGGCCAAGGAGGAGTTATTGGAAATTGTTGATTTTCTTAAAAATCCCAAAAAGTTTCTCGACATCGGCGCTAAGATTCCTAAGGGCGTGTTGCTCACCGGTGCGCCCGGCACCGGCAAAACTCTGTTGGCCCGAGCTGTGGCTGGCGAAGCTGGCGTACCGTTTTTTTATCTTTCTGGCTCCGAGTTCGTGGAGATGTTCGTGGGCGTCGGCGCTAGCCGAGTGCGCGACCTGTTTCGCTTGGCCAAGCGCGCCGCGCCGGCCATCATCTTTATTGACGAAATTGATGCTATCGGCCGGCATCGTGGTTCGGGTTTGGGCGGTGGTAACGATGAACGCGAGCAGACGCTCAATCAAATTTTGGTCGAGATGGATGGTTTTGAGCCCAATGAGAAGTTGATCGTTATGGCGGCCACCAACCGGCCCGATGTGCTCGATTCGGCTCTGCTTCGGCCCGGCCGTTTTGATCGGCGAGTATTGCTGGATAAACCAGACATTAAAGATCGCGCGGCGATTTTAAAAATTTATGGTCACAAAAAGCCGATGGGTGAAGACGTTAATTTAACGGTGATCGCTGAGCGCACTCCCGGTTTCTCGGGTGCTGACTTGGCCAATTTAATGAACGAGGCGGCCATTTTGGCCGCACGCGAAAATCGTAAACAAATCACGCAATATGACCTAGTCCGGTCAGTCGAAAAAGTTTTGCTTGGGCCGGAACGCAAAAGTCATATTTTATCTGAGCGCGAAAAACGCATCACGGCTTATCACGAAATGGGTCACGCCTTGATCGCTTCGATTTTGCCCTTTTCTGATCCGGTGCACAAGGTGTCAATTATTTCTCGCGGTCATGCCGCCGGTTACACGCTCAAGTTGCCGTTTGAGGATAAAAAATTGGAATCAAAAAAAGAATTTTTGGATGAGATCGCCGTATCGCTCGGCGGCTATGCCGCCGAACAAATAATTTTTGGCGACATTACTACTGGCGCGGCCAACGATATTGCCGTGGCCACCTATGTGGCGCGCAATATGGTGACGAAATATGGCATGAGCGACAAGATTGGTCCTATTGCCACCGAGGCCGGTAGCCAAAAATCCTTCTCCGGTTTAGGCGGCATCACTGAAAAGTATTCGTCCGAAGCAGTGTTGGCACTCGTGGATCAAGAAGTGTCGCGCATTATGGCCGAGGCTTTGGCCGAGGCCAAGAAGGTGCTCACCAATCACCGTTTGATTCTCGATGCGCTGTCGGAGGAATTAATTAAGGTGGAAACAATCGATCACGAAGACTTCAATGCCCTGCTCGTCTCTCATGGCATTAAACCCAAACGCAAAGAAGTGATCGAAAAACCTCTTCTCTAGTGCACGTGCCCGCCGCGGCGGACTCTACCATCGAACTGGTCTTTTTGTAGGATGCACGTGCCTGGATTCGAACCAGGGACCGGGCGTGTATAAGACGCCTACTCTACCGCTGAGCTACACGTGCAATAATTGTCTTTTTATCCAGTCGCGCCCCGCCCCAGTTTTCAGATATTTTTCTCGTTTCATCGCTTCGGTGCGATTCTGGTATTTTTCCATCAGCACCACCTTCCATGGGCGATGTTTAGCAGTATAGCCATGACCAGTCACATTATGTTCGATTAGCCTTGTTTCAAAGTTTTTTGTTTGGCCAGTATACAATTTTCCGACTTGATTTTGTAAAATATATACCGTAAACATATTTTAACGCAAATGGCGTGTATCCGCCGCGGCGGACTCTACCGCTGAGCTACACGTGCTGACGCGCCTCGCTCTTCACTATAGATTATGATATGATGAAAGGCAAAATAATATTTTAGCATGACAAAAATAAAAATTTTGTGCGGGACGTTGCTCTTATTTACCTTGTTTGTTCCAGTTTTTGCTCGAGCCGAAAGTGATTTGTTCGGGCAATTAATCCAGCAATTGCGTTTATGGCAGGTTCATAGTCCAGACCAGTCATCTCTGGCCATTGGGCAAACTAAATTGATTGACTATGCCCCTGTGTCATTACCACGAGTAACTGCTCCGAACGGGGGAGAGGTTTGGTTACGTGGCACTAGCCATGTGGTGAGTTGGAATAATTACGGATTTGATGCCACGGCAGTAACCATCAAGCTATTGGTGGAAAACGGTCCCAGTCGCACGATAGCCAGCAACGTCATTAATTCCGGATCTTATTCTTGGTTGGCGGGAAGATTGTCCAGCGGTAGTTACATTACCGATGGCGCTTATCATTTGCAGGTTTGCGCCGGAACGGTTTGTGATGCCAGCAATAATTATTTTTGGGTAACCACCATGACCATTCCCGATACGATCGCGTTGACCACTCCCAATGGTGGCGAGCTTTGGTTTGTGGATTCTAGTCAGGCCATTTTTTGGAATGCCAATAGTGCCAGTGCCAATGTGGCCATAGCTTTTCAGGCCGAAGGCGAGGACGATCTGCATCACATCGCTACCACTTCTAACGATGGACGTTTTGATTGGTCGGTGGGCTTAGCGGCCGACGGCACGCGAGTTACTAGATCAGGGCGTTACAACATTTGGATTTGTCTTGATGATTATTACAGCAACACTGCCGATGGCCAACGTTGTGGGGTTAATGGTCAGCCCTTCATCATGCAAATTCCCAGTTTACCCGTCACTGTGGTTGCGCCCAACGGCGGTGAGGTTTGGCCGCGTGGCACCGCGCAGGTGGTTCGTTGGACGGGAGCAGATCTCAATAGTTTTATCCGCCTCGATTTATTCAATCAGGATTTACCAAGCAATGATCCAGCGGCTGTTGTTAATCTTTTTACTATGTTAAATAACGATGGCGATTATAGTTGGACGATTCCCACCACGTTGACACCCGGAAATTACAAGATGTACATCGCGTGCCACGCTTACTGCTACTACAACACTCCCGGTTTTAGTGATTTGAGTGACGCCAGTTTTGTGATTGAGTAGTTACTCCCAATGTTGGGTGGTCTGATCACTAGCTACTTGCTTGGCTAGTTCGGGATAAGATTTTAGTTCCGGATCGAGGGTTAGTAAGGTCTTGGCTTCTTTCTGTGCGGCTTCGACCATTTTTATATTTTGGATAGCCTCCATACCAATGTCCGAGAGACCCCATTGCTTGGCGCCGCTAAGTGAGCCACTGCCGCGCAACTTGAGGTCCAGTTCGGCCAACGCAAAACCACTCTCGGCTTTCTCCAGTGCTCGTAGTCGGGCCAAGGATTTTCCATTCAGGCGTTCGCTAAATAAATAACAGTAAGCTTGATGCTGGCTCCTTTCCACCCGGCCGCGAAGTTGATGCAGTTGAGCTAGGCCAAAACGCTCAGCACCTTCAATGATTATGATGGTAGAGTTGGGTACATCAACGCCTACTTCGACAACCGAGGTGGAGACCAAAATATCAATTTGACCGGCGGTAAAGTTGGCCATAACTTCATCCTTATTCTTTAATTTTAGTCGGCCATGAATCAAGCCGAGACGAAAGTCGGGAAAAATTTTGGTTTGGAGACGTCGTAGTTCACTCTTAGCAGATTTCAATTCTAACTTATTATCCCCATCTTCCTCGTCGATGCGCGGGCAAATGACGTAGGCCTGGCGCCCGGCGGCCAGTTCGAGCTTAATGTTTTGGTAAACGGCCGGGCGTTCGGCCTCGGCCACTATCGTGGTAATTGCTCGTCGCCGCCCCGGCGGCGACTCGGCGAGGACAGACAAATCGAGGTCGCCGTAGATGGTGAGCGCCAAGGTGCGGGGGATGGGTGTAGCCGTCATCGAGAGTAGGTGAGGTGCCGCCGTGCTCGGTTTGTTAACCAGTTTGGCTCGTTGCTTAACTCCGAAGCGGTGTTGTTCGTCGATAATAACTAGAGCCAGACGTTTAAATTTAACTGCTTCAGCCAATAAGCTGTGTGTGCCGACCACTAGCGGTATGGTACCGTCAGCGACCCACTTGAGAAGTTGGGTTTTAGGAACATGGGTTGAGTCGCGCGGATTGATTTTGGATGGGAATTTGCGTGCTTCGCCCGATGTAACTAACCCCAAATTGATCCCGCTGGGGCCAAAATAGTTCATGAAGGACTGGAAGTGTTGACGGGCCAAAATCTCGGTTGGCGCCATGTAGGCCACCGACCAGCCTGTCGCGATGGCCGCGTAGGCCGCGGTGGCGGCCACGGCCGTTTTACCCGAGCCCACATCTCCCTCCAGTAGTCGAAGCATTGGTTGGTCGGAACGTAGATCTTCGAGGATTTGGTGGATGGCTTGATTTTGCCCGGCGGTGAGACTAAAGGGAAAATTTTTGACGAACTCATCTATTGGCTCTTGGGCGATGGCGAGACGATGAGCGTGATTGGTTTGATATTGTAGTTTGGCGCGTTGGCGCTCAAGTTGAATGAAAAAAATTTCTTGGAAGGAAAAACGTTTGCGCGCCGCTCGAGCATCGCTCTCCCGTTTGGGCTGATGGATCCAAATAAGAGCAGTGTTTAGGCTAGGTAGGTGATAGCGCCGCAAAATCTCGATTGGCAAGGGGTCGGTGACTTGCTCCAAATCTATTTCTGTCATTAAGCGGCGGATGGCGTGAGTGAGCCAGAGGGACGACAACCCACGTGTTTCTGGATAAATTGGTTGGAGGTGGGGATCGGGCGGTGAGTTGGGGTTAAAAAGCGTGGCCGGCGCCTCGGGCAGTCCGGTTGTCAGCTCCAGGGTTGGGTTAGCTAAATATTTTTCCCCGGCGCGTGACTCGGCTACTTTACCTGTTAGTCGCACCGTGGCACCGATGGTGGCCACTTTGGCTAAATAGGCCTGATGAAACCAGAGTGCTTTGATCTGGCCGGTGCCGTCACTGATCACGATCTCGGCCATGGGGATGCGCCGTCGCCAGGCCTTGGTTATTTGGCTTTTGATTACTAATCCGTGGATCGAGACTTGTTCGCCAGTGATGAGTAGGGCGATGTTTTTCTCGGTGGCGGCGATGCCGTAGTGAGCCGGCAGATGGAAAAGTAAATCACGTGCCGTGTTCAGCCTTAATTTGCTTAGTCCAGCCTTTTGCCCCGCGGTGAGGCGGAAATGACGGATCAGTGGTTCGTTGAGTAACATTGATCTATAGCTTATCGTGGTTGTCTGGACTTCAGCAAATGTGTTAGATTGAGCCAGTGAAATTGCCTCCAATTACTTATCTATTGATTGGTTTGGTGCTCGGCTTGATCCTAATCGCTACGGGGAAACTGATAACTAAATCAACGTCCTTGCCGGCCGCCATTAGTCAGCCCGTCATCGCCTCCAAGCCCTCGACATTGCCCAACCTAAATTGGCAGTTAGTGGAGTCGGCAGCGGCCTGGGGGCCGCGTGATGCCGCCGCCGTTTTTACTTGGCGTGATCGATTGTGGCTGGCCGGTGGTTTGACTGGTACGCCAGTCGCGACCGGCGGCCAAGTAGCTTATTGGACTCTCCCACACCATCACGATATTTGGTCTACGGCTGATGGTCGTGAGTGGCGGCAGGAAGTTGCGGCCGCCGCTTGGCCGCCATTACGGTCAATGTCGGTGGTTGAATTTCGCGGTCAGTTATGGTTGATGGGCGGTTGGAGTTCGGTGACTGGTTATCACACTGGTATTTGGGTTTCAGACGACGCAGTGTCGTGGCAATGGGTTGGCCGGGGCGCGTGGCCGGAGCGCGAAGGTCAAACGGTCAGTGTTTTTAATAATCAATTAGTGTTGACTGGCGGAGTTAATTTTGACCAGCGCCGATCTTTTAATGATGTTTGGGTATCGGATGACGGAATAAGTTGGCGCGAACTAACGCCAGCCGCGGCTTGGCCGGCGCGCTACGATCAGGCAATGGAAGTGTGGCGCGGGCGTCTCTGGGTAGCTGGTGGCATTGGGGTGGGTCAGGAGCGAGCGATGAGTGATGTGTGGTCATCGGCCGATGGTTTAATCTGGAAACAGGAAGTGGCGATTGCGCCGTGGGGTGAGAGGCACGGGGAGGGCCTAGTGGCTTGGCAAGATAAACTCTGGTTGGTGGGTGGTTGGCAGACGGCGCCAGATTACCCCACAACTGGTAATGATGTTTGGTTCACGGCCGACGGTGTTAACTGGCAAAAAACTAGCGACCAGCCCGTTTGGGCTGGTCGCGAGGATCACGGAGTTATTGTTTGGCGGGATCAGGTTTGGCTTTTGGGCGGGATGGATCGTGATTGGACTTGGCGCGGAGATGTGTGGCGAACTTCCCTTAGCCCTTATTTTCCGGCAAAGTCGTTGTGACGTTAAAACCGACCATTACATTTTCTCCAACCGCATTTTGCGCCGGTAGATCAACCGTCGGATCAAAGATGCCATCACCGTTATCGGTATGAACCATGGCCCAATAGCGGCGGCCATTAATTGTAGTTTGATTTAAATTAATCACACCTACGCGATCACTGGCGGAAAAATACTTTTGACCAACGACGGCGCCCGGCGCGCCACCACCATCTTCATGAATAACTACCCAACCGCCAGTTGGTAGGGACAAGTTAGATAAGTAAACAATCTGGCCGGGAAACTGATCGTTGACAGTCACCGTTGCGTCACCACCACTAGCACCTTGGCCGTTAGCGCCGGGTTGGTTGGCCGCTCCGGTTTGCCGGTTGGCTTCATCACCGCGGCCTAGCCAAATGGCGCCAGCAACTACTAAAACTAGCAAGATCACAAGTCCTATAACCACATTTCTTGAATTTTCCATATTTTCCAATGCTACCACAGCTTATCTGTAAAAGCGACAATGAGACCAGCGAGCTATCAATTGGCGGCCTGAATGTATTTTTTGCTGATATTGATTGAAGCGTAGCCAAGACCAATAAAGACAAAACCAAGGATTATCAAAGCGATTGGCCACCCGATGGAATCAACGAAGTATTCTTGGGTAATAAAACCAATGTACGCCAGTAGGGCGATGGTGCTAACAGCCAAAATTCCTCGACTCTTAGCTCGAATGGACCAAAACAACATGGCCAAGACGAACAGAACATAAATTAGTTGCCACGGTACCGAGTCAGGGATGCGCGAGCCGGCCGCGGCCAAAAAACCAGCACTGCCGAAGAAATTAAATAGCCCGGCCAGTTGCTTATTCCAACCGCGGCTGAATTGTTGGGCCAGCAGGAGGTAGGTTATACCCACGATCATGGTGAGATAGGCATAAAGATTTTCGTGCTCGTAGGCGCGGCCCTCGATCAGTGATTCTATCAGCAGATAGACGAAAGTTGTGCCGTTGGCGACGGCAAAGAAAGTTAGAATCGGACGTTTATGCGCGGCCGCTAATGCCAAGTAAAAAACGAATATCAAGCCAAAACTAATGGTAATTGGCCAGAGAGTTGATAAGTCTACATCTAGCTCGTACAACAGCACCATGGTTCCACCCGGAATCAGTAAACCGCCCAAGGTGTGGAAGATTGAGCCGATCATTTGGTTTGGTTTTTGTTTTAGTAGCATCGAGCCAGTGGCAGCCAAGATTAAACCAAAACCGAGAGTGACGATGATGCGCGCCGCTGAACCTAAATCGTCCCAAAACTGACCAACAAAAAGAATAATACCCACGATGGCGATAATGCCGCCCAACCAATAAAACCACTTGGTTAAGCCGATGTGTGGAGCCGGAGTTGCTGGCTCGCCTAGATCCGCCGCGGCGGACCCGCCGAGACTGCGGGTAACCTCCTCGCGATTTATCTCGCCCGTGCTAATTTTTAACGCCAATTCACGCAATAATTCATCTTTGTTCATAATTTTTTAGTTTCTACCTGGTAAAACCCAGCCGACAAAGTGAAAGTCGGACGGATCATAATAGCGATCGACGCCGTTAATTAAATTGAGGCGTGTACTGCGGCGGCCCTTGACTAGTGATCGGCCATAACTGGATCGTCCGTCAAACAGTGGGAAGAAGCCAGAATTATAGCTGGAGTGGCTACTGATCGTCACGCCGTCGGGCGAAGTCAAAAGCTGATTGAAATTTAACATTTGCGTCTCGCCCAGAGTAATTTCTCGACTCTCGTTTTTAGCTGTATCGTGACGGAAAAAGCGCGCCGTGAACTCGTTGGCATCGGGAATTTTGTTTCGGTTTATGTCTTGGGTCGGATCAATCGGCTTATTTACCAGCTTGCCATTTTCTACAACATGAGCGTTGTTTAGATACCGGCTACAAACATCATCGTAATAACCATAGCTTTTGTTACAGCTCGCGTAGACGAAATCATAAGCCGTTGACACACCGGGCAGATAAATACTCAAAACTACTCCCGCAATAAATACCACTGGCAAACCAAAGGCGACCATCAATAATATGTTTCTCTTTAAAAAGCTAATCATGCTTGAAGTCTACCACACATTTTGTTAAAATGAACGTCATGTTGCGGCTGAGTTTTTTAACTTACGGTGTGGCGATATTGTTAATCGTTGTTTTGGCCGGTTTGATGGTTTTTAGTCCATTATTAATGGGTCATGCGGCTGGCCAGAATAATCATGATTGTTTGGCCGAGTTAATTAGTTTAGCTGATTGTCCAGCCAGTGGCGGTTTTTTAACTGCTCTTAATTTTCATCTTGGCGCGGCCAAGGGGCCAGCCTCAAGTTTTTGGACTGTTAGTTTGGGAGCCCTGTTGCTGCTCGTCACTCTTTTGGTGATTATTGGTTGGACGGTCTTTTCTGAATCGCCCCCGAGAATTTGGGCACGATTTGGGCTTGAGGTTGCGCCAGCTCGAGTCAAAATCAATCGCTGGTTGGCTTTGCACGAAACTAGTCCAACCGTTTTTTAGGGCGACGGAGTGAGGGTCGTTTTGTCGAATGGCGTTTTGCTCCGTCAGCCTGCTTATCCCTCGGTTGAGGGATTTTTGTTTTGTTAATCATTAATCACTATGAACAAAATAACTATTTACATTGTCGTTGTTATTCTCGGTTTGTCTGGATTGATTTGGTTGGCCCGTCCCACTGATCAAAAAACTGTTCCGGCCGCGGCCAGTGGTGGCGCGGCTCTGGTGGTTGAAGAAAACCCCGATTACAATTTTGGCACCATTTCCATGGCCGCTGGTATGGTTAAGCATGTTTTTAGCATTAAAAATACCAGCCCGACTGTGGTGACCATTAATAAAATGTATACCTCTTGCATGTGCACCACGGCCGAACTTACTGTTGACGGTAAAAAAATTGGCCCCTACGGTATGCCCGGTCATGGCGCCATTCCCAAGATCGACGAAAATTTGGCGCCCGGCGATGAAGCATTGATTGAAGTGGTGTTTGATCCGGCCGCCCACGGGCCGGCCGGCGTGGGCCGGATCCAGCGCGTGGTGACGATTGAAAATAGCACCGGCCGGCCAGTCGAGCTCGGCTTTTCGGCTCTAGTCACACCCTAATGAGTAAAAAATTGGCGATTCTAATCGCCCTAGCTCTCATCATCTTTGGCGGAGTGATTTTCTTTCGCGCCGGTAATATCGGCACAACCGCGTTGTGGAACTTAAGCGCGGGCGGGAAATGGCTTTTGCCCTTGGTGGCGGTGGCGGCCTTGATCGACAGCATCAATCCCTGCGCCTTTGGCCTTCTGATTTTAACCGTCGGCTTTTTGCTATCTTTGGGCAAGTCGCGGGCCGGTATTCTTAAGATTGGTAGCGTCTATATTTTGGGCTTATTGCTGGTTTATCTGTTAATCGGCCTCGGTTTATTCCAAGCTCTGCATCTCTTCAATACTCCGCATTTTATGGCCAAGGTGGGGGCGGCGCTTTTGTTGGCGCTCGGCGGCCTTAATCTGGTGAATGAATTCTTCCCGTCTTTTCCGGTCAAGCTACGGATCCCGTCCGTGGCTCACAAAAAAATGGCCGGCCTGATGTCTCGTGCTACCTTGCCGGCGGCTTTTTTGCTGGGGGCTTTGGTAGGCTTGTGCGAGTTCCCGTGTACCGGCGGACCCTACTTAATGGTGCTCGGTTTGCTCCACGATTACAGCACGTATCTAACTGGTGTTGGTTATTTACTTCTCTACAATCTAATTTTTGTCCTGCCATTGGTAATTATTCTACTCATCGCTAGCAACCGCGAGCTGATCGCTAAGGTGCAGAGTTGGAAAAAATCCGAAACAAAAAATCTTAGACTCTGGGGCGGAGTAGCCATGGTGATTCTTGGGGTATTAATTTTTCTGTTATGAAAAAACAATTCAAGTTGGGCGACATGATCGCTAAGATTACAAAAATTCTCCACCTTCCGCATTGTTCGAAATGCGAAAAGCGCCGCCAGATACTAAATGAGATCGGTAACGGAAAGCCGTGGTCGATTGGCGACATTGTAAAAAAATTAGCTCATTGCTGTGATGAAAAATAGTTTAACGATTGCAATTTTAGTTCTGTTAATTGTTCTGATTGGTTTGCCAAAATCACAACCGACAAAAGAGGTTGAGAGTGTGAAGTTGCATTGGGGTGACTTGGGTGCCCGGTTGGTGGCGTCCGGAGTAATTGACGTTGAAAAATTGCCAGCCGGATACGATGCTTGGCTAACTGATCAAAAATTAGCGCCGCTAGAAATTACGGCGGCCAATTCTCACCAGTGGCTTAATTTGTTTTGGGCGCTCGGTTTGGCGAATAAAAATCCAATATTGGAATCGGGCGAAATGATGGACGCGCGCTACGGTGGCGCCGGCAATTTTGCCTCGACCGGCGGTTGGACCTTGGCTCGTGGTCCGACCATGGATCACTACAGTCAGCATCAATTTGTCACCCTAACACCCGAGCAACAGGCGATCGTTGATCGCCTAGCGCGGGGGATTTATCGGCCATGCTGTAATAACTCGGCGCATTTCCCTGACTGCAATCATGGTATGGCGATGTTGGGCTTGCTAGAATTAATGGCCGCGCAGGGTGCGAGCGAAGAAGAGATGTGGCAGATGGCGCTCATCGCTAATACTTACTGGTTTCCGGATCATTATCGGACCATTGCTGTTTACTTCAAAAATCAGGGTGTCGAATGGGATGCCGTCAAACCGCGTGAAGTTTTGGACGCCCAGTATTCCAGCGCTTCGGGTTACGCCAAAATCGCCGCTTCATTGGCTTCATCCGAACGGCAAGAGCAAGTTAGTTGTGGGGTATAAAATAAAACTATGAGGATGTTTGAGGTAAAAAAATCACTAGTATACGGTTTATCGGCCAGCTTGCTGTTGCTCGGGCTGTATTTTGCGGTGTTGACCTTGGTTTCTGGTTGGAATTTTACTTGGGGGCAGTTTGCTGATTTCTGGTATTTTATCACCAGTTTGGCTTTTGGTTTTGGTGTTCAGGTTGGCTTGTATGTTTATCTTCGGGGTCTGATCGTCGGACGGCCCGGCGCGGCTAAGATTTTGGGCGTGACCGGTACAACTTCGACGCTCTCGATGATTTCGTGTTGCGCCCATTACTTGACCAATATCGTGCCTTTGCTTGGTTTGGCCGGTGCTCTTTCCTTCGTCGCTCAATATCAGTTACAGATCTTTTGGGTTGGTTTAGCCTTCAATATTTTGGGGATCGTATTTATCGGTCATAAAATCATCAAGTTCAAAAAGCATCTATGAAAAAATCAACGACCATAATCATCTTGGTCGCCGCTTTCCTTGTGGCGATATTGGTTTTTTATGAGGAGCGTTTGCCAGAACAAGTACAGCAAAAATGGGAAACAAAAAGCGATCAGCGGGCCGGTGTTACTGTGGCCGTGACGCCCATAAAGTTGTCGTCCGGTTCTCGGGAATGGATGTTCAACGTAGTGATGGATACACATTCGATCGAACTAGATCAGGATATGGTCAGTGTAACTACTTTGACTGATGACCGAGGCGCGGAGCATCGGCCCATAAGATGGGAGGGAGCAGTCGGCGGGCATCATCGGGCGGGTGTACTGGTATTCCAATCTCTCGATTACTCTTCCAACTATCTGGAATTAAAAATCAAAAACGTTGGTGCTGTTTCCGAACGTTTATTTAAGTGGGAACTCAAATAAAACCTTATGCACAATTGTTGTCATCACACACCAATTAAAAACGAATCGCACCAAGATAGAGCGGGGACAGTTTACACTTGCCCCATGCATCCGGAGGTGCAACAGTCTCGGCCGGGCATGTGCCCGGAATGTGGAATGAGTTTGGTGCCGATTAAGCACAGTACGAGTAAACACGCAGGTCACAGCACCGCCATGTTTATGCGTAAATTCTGGGTTAGTTTAGTTTTGACGATACCGGTGGTGCTGTATGCCGATGTTACTCAAATGATTTTTTCCGCCATAGGCGGATCCGCCTCTGGCGGACTCTGGTCACCACCGGCTTTCCCGGGCACTGATTATTTGCCGTTAATTTTGGGTTCTCTGGTTTTCTTTTATGGCGGTTGGGTTTTTATGGCTGGAGCGTGGCGGGAAATTAAGGGACGACTGCCCGGCATGATGACCCTAATAGCCATCGCCATCTCCGCCGCCTACTTCTGGAGCGTCTATGCAGTTTTTGCCGGTGCGGAGGCGCTGTTCTGGGAGTTGACCACTCTGATCACGATCATGCTTCTTGGTCACTGGTTGGAGATGCGGGCCGTTTCTGGCGCGCAGGGCGCGCTAAAAGAATTATCGAAACTATTGCCCGATACGGCCGAGGTCGTCCGTGGAGAAAAAACCGTAATGATCGCTTTGTCGGAATTGTTGGCCGGCGATACGGTGGTGGTGCGTCCGGGGGCTAAAATTCCCGCCGACGGCGCGATCATTAGCGGTGACTCGGACATTAATGAGTCAATGGTGACCGGTGAATCCAAGCCGGTGGTTAAGAAATCTGGCAATAGGGTGATTGCCGGTACGATCAATGGCGACGGCTCGTTGCAAGTCCGGGTGGATAGTATTGGTGAGAAAACTTTTTTGGCTGGAGTGATGCGGTTGGTGGCCGAGGCGCAGGCTTCTAAATCACGCTTACAAATTTTGTCGGATCGCGCGGCGCTCTACTTAACCGTGGTGGCGGTGGGGGGCGGAGTGATCACCTTGGTTTCGTGGCTGTTGGCTGGCGCGGAAGTAGGTTTTGCCGTGGCGCGTTTGGTGGCGGTGTTGGTGGTGGCTTGTCCGCACGCACTCGGCCTTGCCGTGCCGCTGGTGGCATCAATTTCCACCACCAAGGCGGCGCGGAACGGTTTTTTGGTCAAGCAGCGCTTGGCGCTCGAGGCGGCCCGGACGGTCAATATGGTGTTGTTTGATAAAACTGGCACTCTAACGGCCGGTAAATTTGCCGTTACTGGAGTTAGCTCGGACGAATCTTTAGCCCTAGCCGCGGCCGTGGACGAACACTCGGAACATCCCATTGCTCAAGCCATTGTCGCCGAGGCCAAGCATCGAAAGTTAATTGTTAAGTCGGCGCAAAACTTTAAGCGTATTCCCGGTATTGGCGCCGAAGCGGTGGTTGATGGCCAAAACGTTTTTGTTGGTCATCGGGGCGGTGCCGATATTGTGGTGGAAGTTGGCGGGCAGAAGATCGGGACCATCAGCGTGGCCGATACTATTCGTCCGGAGGCCAAGGCAGCCATCGAGCAGCTTCATGGTTTGGGTGTGAAAACAGCGATGATCACCGGTGATTCTGAAGATGTGGCCAAACAGGTTGCCGCCGAATTGGGTATTGAGGAATACTTTGCCCGCGTTTTGCCAGAGCAAAAATCAGCTAAGGTTAAGGCTCTGCAGGGTCGTGGCTTGAAGGTGGCCATGGTGGGTGATGGCATTAATGACGCGCCGGCCCTCGCCGCCGCCGATCTCGGTGTTGCCATCGGCGCTGGCACCAATGTGGCGATCGAGTCGGCCGGAATCATTTTGGTGCGGAATGATCCACGCGATATTGTGAAAATTATTAGATTGTCTCAGCTCACTTATTCCAAAATGATTCAAAATCTGTGGTGGGCGGCTGGCTACAACATCTTTGCCCTGCCGCTGGCCGCTGGCGCTTTGGCTTTTCGCGGTATTGTGCTGGAACCGGCCTTGGCCGCGGTGTTGATGTCAGTCAGCACGATTATCGTTTCGGTTAATGCTATTTTATTAAAGAGACGAGAATTGTAAAAGGTGGTAAAATTAAAATGAGCGGTGTTTATTAATAGTTTAGTAATAAAAATAATTAATGAATGTAAAACTTGTCGAATGGGTTTTGCGTATCGCGGTGGCTGGCGAGTTCATTGGCCACGGTATGTTTGCGCTTCAGGGCAAGGAGGGGTGGTTTAAGTATTTCTATCCATTCGGTATTATCAATGCCGATACAATCACCACGATTCTTTTTTTTATTGGCATTATCGACGTAACGTTAGCTCTCTTAGTTCTCATTAGGCCGGTTCGTGTAGCTCTCCTCTGGATGATGGTGTGGGGACTATGGACTGCAATGGTTCGCTGGCCATTCGGGCCTGATCCAATTTGGGATTTCGTCGAACGTTGGGCTAATTGGGGCGCGCCGCTGGCCCTACTTTTGGTGCGCGGCTGGCCGCGCACACCCAGAGATTGGTTTAAATAGCGATTTAATTGTAAACATGAAAAAAATTATTTTTGGGATGATGTTTGCTGGCAGTGTTTTGTTTTTTATCAATGACGCTGAAGCGCAGATGATGATGGGTGGCGGCCGCGCGGGTGTCGCAGTTGATTGGGATGAAATTGTGGAGCATACCGCCCGTGAGGAACAAGAAGGCTTGGAACTGTGGTCTAAATTGCAGGCCAAAGAAATTACCTGCACGAGTTTGGGCGACGAACAGTTTGGCGTGCTGGGCGAATATTACATGGGGCAGATGATGGGCGAGTCGCATGCCGCCATGAATGCCATGATGGTCCAAGCTCATGGTGAGGAGGGAGAGGAGCAGATTCACATCGCGCTCGGCAAACGTTTGTCGGGTTGTGATCCGTCGGCTTCAGCTTTGGGCGGTATGGGCAATTTTGGTGGTTGGATGCCGATGATGCAGACCTGGGGCGGTGGTGGGCCCGGATATTTTGCTCATGCACGCGCCGGTGGTCTCGGTTGGCTATTGATGATTTTATGGTGGGTATTGGTGATCTTTGGTGTTGTTTCGCTCGTTAAATGGCTAGCGGGTCATGGGCAGGTGCCGGGCGGTTCCGCTCTTGAAGTTCTTAAAAGCCGTTACGCCAAAGGCGAAATTAATAAAGATGAATTTGAGAGCAAGAAAAAAGATTTAGTCTGATCACCGGTTACTGATTTGACACTTTTTCCCCACAGATGGGCCGGGTGATGTTTCTTAAAGTTTCGCCGGCAAAACCGGTACTGTCGATGCACCAAAATGTGTTTTTGTCTGGCAGTTTAATTGAGGCGGCATAAGCTTCCGGCGTCGATAGGCATACTGCCTCGTTCTTCGAATATTGTTCGGCCGCATTGATTGCCTGCCTAATGGGCTCGTAATCGAAAAGTGAATTGGGTTGCTCGCAATTTGCAGTTACTTGGCCGTAAGTATTATTGCCAACATTGTCGTAAAAAAGTTCGGATTCGAAACGGACCGTAGCCATAGCTGCTCTTGTCCCGGCGCCAGAGGGTCTTTTCGGATGACTTTGCGGCAGAGACAAATAGTAGGTCAAAACCAGCGCTGTTACTGCCAACAATAAGGATATAGATTTATATTTTTTATTAGGAGTAATAATGCCCAAAATAATTGAAACCACGATGGAGGCAAACCAAGTTATCACCAGTGTCCAAGTAATAAAATCCAACCATGTCGTGTAGTCTCTTCTCGCAAAAAACCCTAAGTTTTCGAGTACGAGAAAATACATAAAAATTAAGACCAGCAATGCCGGCGCTAGCCACCTCCAGCCAACTTTTGATTTGGGTGGTGGTTGTGGGTTGATCGTTTGATCCATCTGTCTTATCTTACAATGACAAGAACAACTTCACCAATCTTAGGTCTTCGTAGGAGTATGTGTTTTTGGGGGTCTGATGGGCGGGCGTGAGAGTAATTTTTCCGCCGGCGGTCTCAAGCACGCCTACGATGAGGAATAAGAACTTGAGTTGCTGGGGTTGGGGAGGGAAAACACACCGGAAGCAACTTCCCGGATGTTTTTTGAACTGCTCCATAATTCTTGTACTTTCTCGCGCATCTCGACGTGTTGAGGGTAGCCCTCATCGTGTGCGCCGTTCATCAATTCTAGAAATTCGGTGTTGAGCAGAATCGTAAGCGATTCTTTAATGTTGTTATATTGATTTTCGTCTATTCCCGCTGCCACCAGATCATCATGAAGTGTGTACCAGGTATAAAAATGGAATAGTTCATGCATGATAATGTGGTTAGAAGATTTGGCAGTGAAATTTACGAAGAAATAATTTTCGGGAATGTTATAGGTGCAACGCTGGTTGGTGGTGAGGTAGGCGGTAATTTGTGAGGTCGGGTAAGTGATTTTGAACATGGTTTCAATTCGTTGCAGAAATGTTTTTTCTATCTTCTTCCAGCTTTCCTCAAGCTCTTTCACCGCTTTATTCGGATCGAGAGAAATCTCGTTTGCGTATGATTCTAAAAATTCCTTAACTTTTACTTCGTCATAATCGGTGCCGTTTTGAGCGACGTATACTTCCTGAAGCCTAGTTGGTTTGGAGCTATTCTTCGCCCGAGTTCCACGGATGAAGTTTTCTGTGTCCTTGCCGAGATCGTATTTAAAGATAATTTGGGTCATGTTAAATGTCGTTTAGTGAAGGCGCGCCAGCACCGTTTCCAGTCCGAAAATTCAAGATGTTGGGACAGAATCAAATCTCGCCTTGTTTTCGGTCATCCATTTTTCCATGTCTTCTTTGGTTTTGCTTGAGTCTTTCATCACATCAGCATGGTCTTTGAAGTAGTGCGGCTTGAGTTTATTCATCCATTCTTCAAATGTTTCTGCCGTCTCTTCGTGCTCGCATCGGTCGCATTTTAGAGTTTTCATGGTTTTTTTATTGGTGTGCGCCGAGGAAAGATCGATTTTCCACAAACTGGAAGCGCAGAATCAATTTTCCATCAACCTCGACTGATTCCAGAAACATCTTAGTCGGCCTGACCCACAGATCGTGATTGCCATACAAAGCTCGGTAGACCACGAGCTCTTCCAGAGTTTCGCTGTGTTTAGCCACGCCAACCACTTCATATTCCTTGCCCTTGTAGTGGCGATATTTTCCGGTCACTATATTCATATCAAGCAGTATATATTTGATTTGGTCATTGTACGAGTGAATCCCAATTATTATATAAATCTAAGATGATTTCACGAACCTCCGGAATTTGTCGCATTTTATCAATCAGTCCATTTATTTCACTCGCAATTTCATCAGAAAATCCAATCCCAAGAACAAAGCCCCGGCGAGAATTGTCGGTTGGCGATTCCTTAAAATATTCTTGAATTACCGAATGCCACAATTTAAGCTTGTCAGACTGCTCGACAAGTTTTATTTCTCCGTCGGCAATGATGTCAAAATATTTTACGATTTCGCTCCAGTCAGAAACTTTATTGTATAAGATCTCATCCTCGTAGGTTTTAAGGGCGTGCTTGATAAATTTCGAGGCAGGAAAAAATTGGTAAATGTTCTTTTCGATCACGTATTTTTCCCGAACTTCGTCGACCAAACTGTGATATTTCATACCAGCAACGAAAGGACTGGTTTCGTTCAAAATATCCTCCAAAGTTAATCCTTTAAAATGAGTTTTATCGCGCTCGATTACTTTTAGGTATCGAATATCAGGAAAAACCGTCCCCACAAGAAATGTATGTCGAGTAAATTTTTTAAAAAGTTGATCCGATATTCTCTCTGCCAAAACTATGTGTGTTATTTGATTTGCCATGGCGTGTATTTTAATTGACGCGAAATGCGTAGGATTCGCCCGCGACTCTCTCCGCCCAAGGCGGATCGGTCTGGGCACCGGCTCGTGCCGATTTTTTGATAAAAATCGAGCACTCCGCCGTTCGAATCCCAACGCGAGCCAAGCAGTTGGCTCGCTCACTCTCCTCACTTGTCCGCCGCCGCGGACTGCGTTCGGAGAGTGTGGGATTCGAACCCACGAGGGGAGTAACCCCCTACCTCGTTAGCAGTGAGGCGCTTTCGACCACTCAGCCAACTCTCCATTGCTCAATTATCTCTGTAACGATCATCAACCTAACACATTTTTTACCCGCGAGCTACGGCGATGGTGAAGACGGAACCAACGCCGACCGCGCCGAGCGCTCGGCCCGCCTCAGTGAGGGTGGCGCCGGTGGTGGTGACGTCGTCGAGGACGATGATATCGCGGCCGGCAACCGCCGCCGGCCGCCCAGCGGCAAAAGCGCCGCGGACATTTTTTTGTCGGGTCGCTCGGCTGTTGAGCGAAACCTGCGGCGGAGTATTTTTAATTTTAATCAGAATGTCAGAGCGGAATTCGAGCGGAAACGGTGATTTTTTGGCTACACTTTTGGCTAGGGCGGCGGCTTGATTAAAGCCGCGCCAGCGCTCACGCGCTGGCCAGAGCGGCACGCCGGTAATGATCACCGGCGTGCCGCGACCCGGCCGGACCCAACGCTCGTCGGCCACTTCATCCAGTAATCGTGCCCCAAGCGCGCCGGCAAAAATATCGGCAATCGAACTAGCGTGGCGGTATTTTAAGGCCCAAATGGCGCGCTGGATAGGTGGATGTCGATAATCAAACAGTGCTTCAACGCCAGTGTCGTCAATCTCGGCCGTTGGTGCGGCTTGCAAACAGGCCGTGCAGAGATAGTCACCACCAGAACCACAACCAAAACATCGAGCCGGTAAAATTAAATTTAGTAAACTGTGGATAAACATGCTCAACCACATGCTACAATTCTATCAATCCATAGCATTAAGTATGTTATCATAATGTTATGGTGAGGCCGCTAGAAAAGTTTTTTAGTTTTGGTCTTTGGCAAAAAAAATCAACCCAAGTGGTGGGTATTGATATTGGCTCGTCGTCGGTCAAGGTGGTTCAACTAAAAAAGGACAAAGGTCAGGCCGTGTTAGAAACTTATGGTGAACTGGCGATCGGTCCCTATGCCGATCTGGCCGTAAGTCAGGTGGCACGTCTTAATAATGAGAAGACGGCCCAACTATTAACCGACCTTTTTACTGAAGCCAGCGTCACGGCCGCTAGTTGCGCCTTGGCCATACCCTTGCGCTCTAGTTTGTTGGTTATGGTTACCTTGCCGGGCAATATTCCGGCCGCCACTCTCACTAAGGTGATTCCGATTGAGGCGCGGAAGTATGTGCCGGTGCCGATCTCGGAAGTGGAGTTAGATTGGTGGGTGATTCCGCCACCGGCCGTGAGGAGTGAAGGTGGAGAAAAAAAGACGCAGGTGTTAGTCGCCGCCATTCACCAAGAGACGATTAGCCAATATCGCGACATCAGTCAGGCCAAGGGATTAACGCCAGCGTTTTTTGAAATCGAGACCTTCAGTGCCCTGCGAGCGGTCTTTTCTGGCGAAATGACGGTCACCGTTATTTTAGACATCGGTGCCTCCACCAGCAAGGTAACGGTAGTGGATTATGGCATTGTTCGACTGTCGCACACTATTGGTAAGGGAGCGCAGGATATTACCCTTAGCATCGCTCGGGCCCTCGGAGTTGATTTTGCTAAGGCTGAGGAGATCAAGCGGCGAGTGGGGCTGGTGGAACATCTGGAGGGCGGTGACATTTCCAGCACGGTCAACACTATCGTCGAGTATATATTTTCTGAAACCAATAAAGTTTTAATGCTTTATCAAGAACAGCAAAAACGAGCCGTGAGTAAAATAGTTTTGTTGGGCGGTGGCGCCCTACTTAAGGGTTTGCTCGAGATGGCGGCCAAAAGTTTTGCTGCGCCGGTGGAGTTGGGCAACCCTTTTGCCAAAACCCAGGCCCCGGCCTTTTTGGAAAAAGCTCTGGCATCCACCGGCCCCGGCTTTGCCGTGGCCACTGGCTTGGCCCTTCGGCAATTGGCTGAATTAAGATAATTGGCTATGGATAATCACGACAACACTTCGTTTATACCCAAACAGGTTTTGGCCACTGGCCCAAGTCGCCGGCATGAACCACGTAGTCTGTTTATGATTTTAAGCACGTTAGTGTTTGTGGTAAGTTTTTTGTTTGCTGGTGGTGTTTACGCTTTTCGCTCCTATTTAACTAGTGAAATAAAGCGTCCTTGCGAAACTAGTCTTGACTCAACCACGATCAATTGTGGTTTGGAGGCCAAGTTAGAACGTCAGCGGCAGGAGCTTGATCAACAATTAATTGCCGACATCCAGTCTTTTTATGATCGGTTGCAGGGGGCGAAGAGTGTGATTGGCGGGCACCTAACCCTTTTGCCAGTTTTCGATTTACTTGAAGCTCAAACGTTAAAGACTATTAGTTACGATAATTTTAATTATCGTGAGGGGCAAGTGGTTTTAAGTGGCAAAGCGGCCGGTTACGAGAGTATTGCTTTGCAGTCGGATGAGCTGGGCGCTGAGGCCGGTCGGGAGATCAGCAAATTCGTTTTCTCCGACCTTGTTTTGGGTGACAATGGTCGAGTCGGTTTTAAGCTCACGCTTGATCTGGCGCCGGAACTCGTTTCCTACCAACGTTATCTCGATAATTCCACACCATGATTAGATTGTTTTTACCATTGTTGCTAATTGGCGGGGCGATTGCCGGTTTTTTCTATCTTACCGATCCATGGATGCAAGAGGTTAACACCCTTAAGCTTCGTCGTGACGAATTGCAGGAAGTTTTAGACACGGCCAAGCAGTCGCGAGAAATTTACGATGCGCTCTTGGCTGACTATAACAATATTTCATCAGACCAAAAAACTCGTCTCAAAAAGCTTTTACCCGACCATATCGACAACGTTCGTTTAATTATTGAAATCAATAGCATCGCTCGTGGCCTTGGTTTGGTGGTTAAAAATATTTCGGTTCGCACTAGCGAGCAGGAGTCCGCTGTGGCGGATGAGCGGACGGTGACCGTGCCCGAGCCGCTCGGCGTAAGCTTTGCTGTGACGGCTTCTTACGATCAGCTTAAGATACTACTCAATGAGTTGGCCAACAGCTTGCGCGTGGTTGATGTGGTGAGCCTCGGTTTTACGGCGGCCAACGAAAGCCCGTCAACTTACAATGTTGAACTGCAAACTTATTGGCTAAAAACATGATGACAAAAAAACCAATTTTGGCGGTGATAGTTTTTGGTCTTGTGGCGGTAGCGATTTTTGCTGGTTATTGGTGGTTGTTTGGTGAGGCCACTCCGCCCGAGCCAGATGGTTTGCGGCCGGCCGGTTTTCTCGAAGGCGGTCTCACCGACACCGCCCAAGCCAATGATCAATTTTTACGTCTCATTGCCGCCATGCAGAGAATTAACCTGACTGACGAATTTTTAACTTCCCCCCTGTTTTTGCGCGGACTCCAAGATCACAGCGTTGTTCTTCAGCGTCAGCCCAAGGGTCGACCCAATCCTTTCTTGCCCATCGGTGTTGAGGCCGCCGCGGTGGCTAGTACATCGGGCAGCTCGGCTTCAACTACTAATCGTCGCTAATGGATAGCGATCTTAAGGTACCAAGTCGTCAGTTGGGTGAGGACGAGCGTATCTCGCCCGAGGTTTTAAAGTACATTTCCCGTAGTTCGGCGGCTTACTATCGTTTTGTGCCGATCGGTTTGGCCGACGGTGTGCTCGAAGTGGGCATGACGGAGCCTACCAATATTGAAGCTCGTGACGCTCTGCAGTTTATCACTTCGCGTCTCGGGCTACCTTTTAAGGTTTTTCTAATTTCTGAAGCCGATTTTAATCGTGTTATCAACAGCTATGAGGCATTAACGACTCAGGTTTCAAAGGCTTTGGGCGATCTGGATGCTGAAATCAAGGCTGAAGAATCAGAGACGGCGCTGAAGAGTGAGATCACCTCGGCTAAAACTGGTTCCACGATTGTGGAAGAGGCGCCGGTAACCAAAATTGTGGCCGTGATTTTACAACACGCTGTTTCTGGCAATGCTTCCGACATCCACATTGAGCCGTCGACCGACAATATTAAGGTGCGTTTTCGTGTCGATGGGGCTTTATTTACTAGTTTGTTTTTGCCTACCTCGGTGCATGAGGCGGTGGTGGCTCGCATCAAAATTTTGACCAATATGAAACTGGATGAGCGACGCAAACCACAAGACGGACGTTTCTCGGCCCGGATCGATAATCGCAAGATCGATTTCCGTGTTTCTACCTTGCCAACATACTTTGGCGAGAAGGTGGTGATCCGTATTCTTGATCCGGAGAAAAATATTATCAACATGTCGGGTCTCGGCTTGAGTGACGAGAATTTAGTGGTGATCCGCGAGATTCTTAAGCGTCCCTACGGTTTAGTTTTGGTCACTGGTCCAACGGGCTCGGGTAAAACGACCACGCTCTATGCCATGCTTCACGAGCTGGATAAAGAGAAAAACAATGCTGTTAGTTTGGAAGATCCAATTGAGTACAACATTGCTGGTGTTAATCAATCCCAGGTTCGGCCCGAGATTGAATATACTTTTGCCAACGGTTTGCGCTCGATTTTGCGTCAAGACCCCGACATCATCATGGTTGGCGAAATTCGCGACGAAGAAACGGCGCGTTTGGCCGTGCAGGCCTCACTCACCGGCCACCTAGTGTTGGCCACTTTGCACACCAACAGTGCCGCCGGCGTGATCCCGCGTTTGGTCGACATGGGTGTCGAGCCATACTTAATTGCTGCCACCTTGGTGCTGGCCATTGGTCAACGTTTGGTGCCGCTCTTGTGTGCCGATTCCAAAGAAGCAGTGCCGGTGGAGGGTGGTGTTAAGGCCATGGTTGAGAGTATTTTGGCCGAGGTTCCCAAGGAGGCGCAGGGGCGCCTCCAGCCGCCGGCCCAAGTTTATCGCGCCAGTCGTTCACCCACCTGCCCGGGCGGTACGCGCGGCCGTATTGCTGCGTTTGAGGTTTTGCGTATCACGCCCGAGGTGGAAAATATGATGCTTACTAAACCCACCGAAGAAGACATCCACAAAGCCGCTCGGCACAACGGTTTTTTGACCATGCGGGAGGATGCCCTAATCAAGGCTTTTGCCGGGCAGATCCCATTTGAAGAGGTGAGTAAGCTGTAATATAATTATATAAGTATGGCTGAAAAAATCTTGCTGGTGGATGATGATAAGTTTTTGATCGATATGTACTCACTCAAATTTTCGGAGTTGGGTTACTCGATCGAGTCGGCTATGAGTGGCGCTGAAGCGTTGGAGAAGGTGTCGGGCAGTCTCCAGCCCGATATTTGCCTTATCGACATCATCATGCCCGGCATGGACGGCTTCCAACTTATTCAAGAATTGGCCAATAAAGGTGTAACGGGACGCGCCACGGTCATCGTTCTCTCCAATTTGGGACAGAAGGATGATATTGAACGAGCGTTAACCCTTGGTGTGGACGGTTACATCGTTAAGGCCAGCTCCACGCCGTCCGAGGTGGTGGCCAAGGTCAAAGAGATTGCCGGTCAGAAGCAGTTAAAATTAGGTCGAGCCGTACCGCCAGCTTTTAAATCATGACCGACTACAAAAAAGAGTTAGAAGATTTGGTGGTGATCGTGGCGCGCGAGGGTGCCTCTGATCTGCACTTAACGGTTGGTCGCCATCCCACTATTCGGGTCTCGGGCGATTTAATTCCGATTGTAAAAAAACCCGAGCTCACCCCGGCCGACACCATTGGTTTAATTACCGAGGCGTTAAGCGAGGGCAATCGAGAAGTCTTTCTCAAAAAGAAAGACATCGACTTTTCTTACAGCGTGGCTGGCGGTTTACGCTTTCGCGGCAACGCTTTTTACCAAAAGGGCGTGGTGGGCGCTTCTTTTCGTCTTATTCCCAACAAAATCAAATCAATTTCCGAACTCAATTTGCCCGATCGCTTGACGGAATTTACGCGTCGCGAGCAGGGCTTTTTCCTTTTAGTCGGCCCGGTTGGGCAGGGCAAGTCCACTACCTTGGCTTCCATGATTCAACTCATCAACACCGAGCGGGCCGAGCATATTGTAACGATCGAAGATCCAGTGGAATACATTTTTCAAAACGATCGCTCCATTATTGATCAGCGCGAGGTTAAGTTTGATACCGCCGACTTCCATTCCGCCCTCCGCGCCATGTTTCGTCAAGACGTGAATGTGGCCATGATTGGCGAGATGCGCGAGCCCGACACCATCGCCACCGCCGTCACCGCCGCCGAGACCGGCCACTTGATTTTTTCTACCTTGCATACCAATAGCGCCTCGCAAACCATCGACCGCATCATTGACTCTTTCCCGCCCAACCAACAGCGCCAGATTCGCGTTCAGCTAGCCGGCAGTTTGCTCGGCATTTTCTCCCAGCGCCTAGTGCCGCGTCTCGCTGGCGGCCTAATACCGGCCTACGAGCTTTTGGTTAACAACAACGCTGTTTCCAACTTGATCCGTGAGGGCCGCACGCCGGAAATTGATGTGGTGATCGAAACCGGCTCCGACCAAGGCATGATCGATCTCAATCATTCTTTGTCCGAGCTGGTGCGTAGCAGTCAGATCTCGGCCGAAGTGGCCTACCGCTACTCGCTTAATCCCAAGAGTTTGGATCGCCTGCTATGATTTTTAATTATCAGGCGGTTGATAAAGAGGGGAAACAGCAATCTGGCTCGATTGACGCGCCTAACGTCAACATCGCCATCACCTCACTGCAAACGCGCGGCTTGGTGATTGTGGACATTAACGCTGAAGACGAAACTGGTTTTCTCGGTCAACACTTTCATCTTGGCCACAAGGTAAAAAATAAAGATATTGTTTTGGTGTCGCGGCAGATCGCCACCATGTTTGAGGCCAAGGTCTCGGCTTTGGCCACCTTTCGCATGCTGGCCGCCGAGACCGACAATCCTTACTTTCGCCACGTTCTCACCGAGATCACCGACGACATCAAGAGCGGCGTGCCCATCTCCGGCGCCCTGCTCAAGCACCCCAAAGTTTTTTCTGATTTTTATGTTCACATGGTTCAGGCTGGTGAAGAGTCGGGCAAAATGTCGGATAACTTTACCTATTTGGCCGATTACTTAGAGCGGGCTTTCGAACTCACGTCCAAGGCTAAAAACGCCCTAATTTACCCGCTATTTGTCATCGTTTCCTTTATTGTGGTGATGATCTTGATGATCACTTTAGTTATTCCCAAGTTGAGTGTCATTTTGCTCGAGACGGGGCAGACTCTACCAATCTACACGCGCATCGTCATCGGCGTTAGCGACTTCTTTATTAATTACTGGGCGCCGCTTTTGATCGTGCTGGGCATTTTAACCTTTTTCTTTCAGCGTTACTTGCGTACGGGTGGCGGTCGGTCTAGCTTGGCCCGCTTTAAGCTCACCGTGCCCTACGTCGGCCGCCTGTATCAAAAAATTTATCTCTCACGCATGGCCGATAATTTGAGTACCATGCTTTCCAGCGGCATCTCCATGGTGCGGGCGCTGGAAATTACTTCCGAAGTGGTGGGCAGTGAAATTTATCGCGAGATTCTTAAAGAGGCTAGCGAGACGATCAAGGGTGGCGGGCAAATGTCAGCCATTTTCTACAAATATCACGAGATTCCTAACATCATGATCCAGATGATCAAAGTGGGCGAAGAATCGGGCAAATTGAGCTTCGTACTTTCCACTCTGTCGCGTTTTTACCGGCGCGAAGTGGAACAGGAGATCCGCACCTTGGTGGACCTTATCGAGCCGGCCATGATCGTGGTTCTGGGCCTCATGGTGGGCGTGTTGCTCACCTCGGTGCTCATGCCGATCTACAATTTGGCTTCCGGCATCTAGTGGTTATCCACAGGTCGCTTGGCCAGTTTGGGGCGGGGGTTTATAATGAACGCCGTCATTTATTAACAATTTGGTCGTAGATAATAGTAAGTTTTTCAAGAAAATAATGAGTAAGAATTATAAACGAGGTTTTACCCTCATCGAGCTTCTGGTCGTTATTGCTATCATCGGCATCCTGTCGGGTATTGTGCTGGCTAGTTTGAACACAGCACGCCAGAAAGGCACCATCGGGGCTATTAAGGGAAACATGGCTGGCATCAGGACTTCAGCCGAGATTTTTTATGACAACAATACAAGCTATGGCACCGATTTCGATTTGGGCGATTGCGCGGCGACAGCAAGTACTCTGTTTGCTGACACCAACATCAATCAAGCTATTGTGGCCGTAGAGGGCGCGTACGCTAATGCTGATGCTCAGTGTGTATCCAGTGATCTTACGGCTGCTGCTGGTGGAACGGCGGCATCATCTTGGGCCGTCTCGGCTACCCTACCAGATACGACATCATGGTGTGTTAATAGTGCTGGTGTAGCCAAAGCCGGTGCGGCCATTGGAGGTGGCGCTGCGGCTGCTTCCTGTTCCTAAAACTATCCTAGCCGTTGACTGTCAAGGACCGTCCTTTCGGACACACGAGCGCACTGTCCTGACACAGCCACAAAAACCCCTCACGGGGTTTTTGTTTTCCTGCGCCCACTGTCAAGGATCGTCCTTGACAGTGACTTATCGATAGGGAGGTGTTAAAATTATTTTGTGCAAAGAAAAACAGCTTTTGCTACTGACCAGTATTATCATCTCTACAATCGCGGTACCGATCGTCGGCAAATATTTTTAGGCCATGGCGACTACCTTCGCTTTCTTGTTTTGCTTCATGTGGCAAATTTTCGTCAAACAGTGCATCTCAGCGACTGGCAAGGATCGTCCTTGACAATTAGCCATCTGTGGTCAAGATCGTTCGGCGAAAAAATGGTTGATATTGGGGCCTACTGTTTAATGCCCAATCATTTTCATTTATTGGTAAGGGCAAAAGACGATAATGGTGTGACAATTTTTATGAAAAAGCTTTTAACTGGATACTCGATGTACTTCAATAAAAAGCAGAATCGAAGCGGTAGTTTGTTCGAGGGTACTTTTAAAGCTAGCCATATTGATAATAACGAGTATCTTAAATATCTTTTTGCGTATATTCATCTTAATCCCGTGAAAACAGTTGATCCGCATAATTGGGAGAGCAAGATAATAATTGACGCCAGATTTGCTCAACAGTTTCTTGATAAATATGAATATTCAAGTTACGCCTACTATAGAGATAGGCCCCGACCATCGGATTCAATCTTGTCGGGCAACAAAAATTTTCCAGATTACTTTAATCAAGCGCATGAGTTTCAGGAATTCGTTTCCGATTGGATCGAGTATTCCACTGTCAAGGATCGTCCTTGACAGTGAGATTAGCGCTGGCAAGCGATAGAATGAGGGGGTGGTGGAATTGACTTTGGTATTTACGTTTATCCTTGGCTTGATTGTTGGCAGTTTTTTGAATGTTGTTGTTTACCGACTTAATACCGGGCGCACGGTGGCCGGCCGATCGCTGTGCTTGGCCTGCGGCCAGCAACTCGCCTGGTATGATCTGGTACCACTTTTCAGTTTTTTGTTTTTGGGCGGCCGTTGCCGTTACTGCCGCGCTAAAATTTCTTGGCAGTACCCGCTGGTGGAGCTGGCCACGGCGGCGCTCTTTGCCGCCGTGGCCAGCAAATTTCCGGCCGGCCCGGCCGGAGTTAATTGGTGGTGGTTGCTTTGGTGGTTGGTAATGAGTTTGATCGTTGTGATCGTAGTCTATGATTGGCGGCACCAAATTATTCCCGATGGGCCGGTGTATTTACTTATCGCTCTAGCCTTAATTTATGCTCTAGTTCAACCCGATCGCTGGTGGTATTTGGCCACCGGCGCTGGCTGGGCCGGATTTTTTGCTCTGTTGTGGGCGGGTTCGCGCGGCCGTTGGCTTGGTTTGGGCGACGCCAAACTCGCCCTCGCCCTCGGCTTTCTTCTTGGTTGGCCGGGCGCCTTAGGTGCCATGGTTTGGTCGTTTTGGAGCGGGGCTGGTGTGGGCTTGGCATTGCTCGCTGTGGGACGATATTCTACAATTAAGGCGGAGGTGCCGTTTGCGCCTTTCTTGGCGCTCGGTTTTGCCCTCAACTTTTTTTTCAATCTAAATGTTTTTTTCTTTTAAACGCGGTTTTTCGCTCATTGAGATGTTGGTGGTGCTCGGTATTTTTACCGTCATCACTAGTGTGGTGATCGCTGATCTGCCAAGCTTCCGCGACAAAACTATTTTGGAGTTGGTAGCACAGGAGATTGCCGTCACTATTCGTCAGGCACAAAGTTACGGCGTCGGCACTCGGTCCTTCGCTGGCAAATTTCCTTCCCACGGGATTTATTTTGGCGGTGCAAATAGTTTAATTTTGTACGCTGATTTCGTACCCACTGAAAATAATTATTATGATGTTGGTTCTGGCTGTGGTTCCGGCAATACTGAATGCATAGAAACTTATAATCTGCCGGGCGGAGTCAACATTTTGGCTAGACTCAACTGTTCGTCTGGTTGTGATCTTGCCACTCCGTTGTCGGCATTTAATGTTTTGTTTGTCCGCCCCAAGCTTGACGCTGTTTTTACCAACAACACTGGTGGTACCTTGGGTGGGGGTGCCGGGTATACCCAGATTGGTATTGTTTTAAATTCCCTCCGCGACAAGCAACAGCGTTGCCAGATCGTTAGGGTCGTCTCTACTGGTCAAATTTTGGCCGAGCCGTTCTCCGGTACGGTTAACGGTTATACTTGTTCATGACCAAACGCGGCTTTACATTAATCGAGATCATGGTGGCGGTGACGATTTTCTCGATGGTGGCTTTGGTAGCCACTGGGGCGGTGCTCACGGCCAATCGTGTTAATCGGCGCGTGCAGGCTATTAAATTGGTGACTGACAATTTGCATTTCGTCTTGGAAAACATGGCTTACAATATTAAATATTTTGAGACACGCCATTGCATTAATCAAGCCAGTGGCTCTATTAATATTGGCACTGCTAGTAATAAGAATTGTGGTTTTGGCGATGACAGTAACGGCGGCGAAGGTTTATTGCTTAAAGATAGTAGCGGCCAGTATGCTCTCTATGCTTTTCGTCCCACCAGCGGCGAAATTCCCGGCTCAATAAAATTTGCAGATGAAACGAGCGGTGGGTCGATTAATTTAAATACACTAACCAATCAAATTACGTTGCCGAGCGTTGAAGTCACCGACTTGCGATTTTATGTGGATGGTAATCAAGATCATCCTGATTTACCAACGACCGAGCCAGCCGCCCCGCGGGTGTCAGTGGTGCTTAGTGCGCGAGTGGTTGATCCGCGTAACCCGGTTGAATTTACATTGCAAACCACCATTTCTGATTAAACATGAATCATTTTTTTAAACACAAACGCGGGTTTACTCTTGTCGAGATGCTGGTGGCCATCACCATTTTGGTCATTGGCGTGTTGGGCCCCTTGGCCATGGCCTCACGCGGCATTAGCGATGGGCGATACGCGCAAAATTATCTTATCGGTTCTTATTTGGCTCAAGAGGCTCTCGAGGCGGTGATCAATCAACGTAATTTCAATCAAGCGTTAGGTTCTGGCACGGATTGGGACAATAAACTAAACGCCTGTTTTACTAATGGTTGTTATGTGGATGTTACGACCGCAAATGGCGGGTCGCAAATAAATATTGCCCCCTTGCCTAGCCCAAGTGATCCCATAAGAGCACTAAGGCTTTATTTGGGCGATAATATTTATCATAATTATGAAATTTGTAATCAAGCGGTGGACTTTGTAGAGTGCGTGTCGTTTCTTGGCGATCCGGCCGGCGGTGGTTATTGGTCTGGATTTTTATATTTCCGAACGCTTACGATTGAGGAAGTTGTTGCCGGCAAGGAGCTTAAAGTTACATCGACCGTTGACTGGATCGATCGCGGTCAATCTCAGTCGGTTACCCTAGTGCAAAATTTGTTTAAGACCAGCAATTGATGAAATGAGAAAATATTTTAGCCAAGGATTCGTACTCTTCTACGCCGTACTGTTGGTAAGCATTGTCTTGACCGTTAGTTTGAGTCTCTTCAACATCACTTACAAGCAAATTTTGATCTCCACCACAGCCCGCGAGTCGCTCAAATCATATTATGCGGCGCTCACTGGTTTGGAGTGCGCCCACTATTGGGACAACGTTTATCCCTACGTTGATCCGGGTTCTGCTCCCAAAGTTTTTGGCGCTATGATTGGCAATAATAATGATTCTTTTGCTTCTGCCAGCGGCCCCGGCCCTTCTTGTTTGAGTAATGTATTCACTATTTCTCATCCTAGCAATCAAGTTTCCCAATTCAGTTTGGCATTAGATAATGGTGCCTGTGTTGACGTGAAGGTTACCAAGAGAATACCAGCGGATCCTGATCAGACAGATACCTTGATTGAGGCTAGCGGTTACAATATAGGCTCGGGTAGCGGTTGCGTGTCTAGCAATCCGCGACGCACCGAGCGCAGTTTGCTGGTTGACTATAACGACTACTATTAGAATAATGGCAAGAATATGGGCTTATGTTGAACCGGCGCGAGGCGGGCAAGAGAATTATTGACCTACGACGGGCGATTGATCACCATCGCCGGCTGTATCATGTTTTTGATCGGGAAGACATCCCCGCCGCCGCCCTCGACTCGTTGAAGGCGGAATTGGCCTCACTTGAAGCTAGTTATCCCGATTTGATAACCCCTGATTCACCAACCCAGCGCGTGGGCGGCGCGCCGCTCAAGCAGTTTGTTAAGGTTAGGCATACCGTCCCACAGTGGTCCTTCAATGACGTTTTTACTCCCGACGAATTACGGCAATTTGATCAGCGGGTGCGCAAAACTCTCGGCCAGGCCCCGAGCTATGTTGCTGAATTAAAAATCGATGGCTTGAAGATTGTTTTGAGTTACGAGCACGGACGTTTAGTGACGGCGGCTACGCGCGGTGATGGTATCGTTGGCGAGGATGTGACGGCCAATGTGCGCACCATTGAGTCGGTGCCGCTTAGTTTTGAAGATAGCAATTTGTCGGTAGTGGTGGAGGGGGAAATTTGGCTTGGACGTTCAGATCTGGAAGCTCTCAACGTCGAACGCGCACACCGCGGCGAACCACTATTGGCTAATCCGCGCAATGCTGCCGCCGGTGCTATTCGCCAACTTGATCCGCGTGTGGCCGCGGCGCGCCGGTTGCAATGTTTTGTCTACGATCTGGCCGCTGCCAATTTTACTCCGCCAAAGAATCAGTTTGAGGAATTAAAAAAATTGCAGAATTTGGGTTTTAAGGTCAATCGTCATTTTGCTCGTTGTGCCACAATTGATGAAGCCATCGCCTATTGGCGCCACTGGCAGGAGAAAGCGGCGGCCGAAGATTACAAGATTGATGGTGTTGTGATTAAGGTTAATGATCGGGTTGATCAGGAAAAGTTGGGTTACACCGGCAAGGCGCCGCGTTTTGCGGTGGCCTTTAAATTTGCTGCCCAGGAGGCGGCTACGGTGCTTGAGGATATTGTGCTTCAGGTTGGTCGCACGGGGGTGATTACGCCAGTGGCCAAATTGCGCCCGGTTTTACTCGATGGCTCGATGGTGGCCCGGGCCACTCTGCATAACGATGATGAGATTAAGCGTCTCGATGCGCGAGTGGGCGACACTGTGGTAGTGCGCAAAGCTGGTGACGTAATTCCGGAAATTGTGTCAGTGGTTATTGAGCTCCGGCCGCGCGGAGCGCGGCCTTATGTTTTTCCTAAAACCTTGGCGGCCTGCGGCGGAGCCATCGAGCGCCGGCCGGGTGAGGTGGCGCATCGTTGTGTTAATCCAAATTCATTTGCTCAACTGCGTCGTCGTTTTTATCATTTTGTTTCGCGGCAGGCGTTGGATATTCGTCAGCTTGGGCCACGCATAATTGATGTTTTATTAGACTACAAATTGATTAGTGATTACGCGGACATTTTTGATTTAACCAGAGATCAATTGTTAACTTTGCCGCGCTTTGCCAACAAGTCGGTCGAACGTTTGTTGGCCGGTATCGCGGCCGCTCGGCGCACCACCCTGCCGCGGCTCTTGGTGGGTCTCTCAATTCCGCATGTAGGCGAGGAAACAGCCGAACTTTTGGCACAAAATTTTGGCCAACTGTGGCGTTTACAGGCGGCCGCAGTGGAGAAACTTTTGATGATTCACGGCGTGGGCGAGACTATGGCTGAAGCTATGGTCCAATGGTTTGCTACGCCGGAACATCAAGTTTTGCTCAAGCGTTTACAATTAGTGTTAGAACTTGAATCGATGAAGACCAGTCCACCACCGGTTGCTGGTCATCCAGCAGTTGGTCGAGTGTTTGTTTTGACCGGTACGTTAAATAGTTTTTCGCGTACTGAGGCCAAGGCTTTGATCCGCGCGCGTGGTGGGCGGGTAGCTAGCGGTGTCTCGGCCGCCATTGATTTTGTGGTGGTTGGCGAAAAACCGGGAAGTAAGGTCCGGCAAGCTATGGCTTTAGGCAAAAAAGTATTAACGGAAAATGAGTTTTTAGCCATGGTAAAATAATGCTAAGATGCTCGTATGATTTCGTCGGATGACATTAAAAAGTTGGTGGTATTGTCACGCTTGCGGGTAACTGACGATGGCAAAGTCGCTTGGCAAAAAGATCTCGGCGCTGTTCTTGACTACGTTGATCAACTCAAGGCGATCAGCGTGGAGTCTGGAACTAGCATCGATTTGCGACTAAAGAATGTTTGGCGTGATGATGACTTGGCCGGCCCGGCGGTGCCAGCCGCGGCTGGCGACGAGGAACTCGTCGCCGCCGCGCCGCGCTCGCGCGCTGGCCAGATTGCTGTTAAACCAGTATTGATCGGTAAGATCAAGAATGAAACTCGATCATAATCATCTAACTATTGCCAGTGCTGGCTTGGCTCTACGCCGAGGCGATTACACGGCGACGGAATTAGTCTCGGCCTATTGGGAGCGAGCTAAATTAGAAAATCCGCGCCTAAATATTTATCGTGAAGTTTTTGCTGATGCTCTGGATCAAGCCGCGAGCGCTGACGAGAAATTGCGGGCCAACAATGATCCCAATCCTTTGCTCGGTATCCCACTGGCAATTAAAGACAACATTTTGATTCGAGGTCGGAGCGCCGGCGCGGCGTCAAGAATTTTAGAAAACTATCGCGCCAGTTATGATGCCACGGCAATCGACCGTCTGCGCCGCGCCGGCGCCGTCTTGCTTGGCCGAACCAACATGGATGAGTTTGCTATGGGCAGTTCTACTGAAAATTCGGCCTACGGTTGGGTGCGTAATCCGCTTGATCCCGAACGGGTGGCCGGCGGATCGTCGGGCGGTTCAGCCGCGGCTGTGGCTGCTGGTGTGGCCTTGGCAGCATTGGGTTCCGACACTGGTGGCTCTATTCGTCAGCCAGCCAGTTTTTGTGGGGTGATTGGTCTTAAAACAACCTATGGCGCTGTGTCGCGCAGTGGTCTTATGGCACTTGGTTCGTCTCTCGATCAAATTGGACCGCTGGGACGAACAGTAGATTGTGTTGCCAGTTTGTATGGCGCAATTGCGGGGTGTGACCCGCTAGATTCCACCAGTCAAGATTATCCTCCGCCGCGACCGTTGCCCCAAAAAATAAAGGTGGGTGTGCCGCATGCCTTTTTGGAGTCGGGACTGGATCCGGCGGTGGCGGCGCAGTTTGAGCAGGCCCTAGCCAAACTCCGTGACGCTAACGCCGACATTGTGACCGTCGATTTGCCACATTGGCGTCAGGCACTGGCAGTTTACTACATTATCATGCCGGCCGAGGCTTCAACCAACTTAGCTCGTTACGATGGCGTGCGTTACGGCTATTATCAAGCCGGCGAAGATCTGGTGGATGATTATGCCGTTACCCGTGGTGCTGGTTTTGGTTCTGAACCGCGCCGGCGCATTATGATTGGCACCTACGTTTTGTCGGCCGGTTATTATGAGGCGTACTACGCCAAGGCCGTGGGCGTGCGGGCGGCTATTACTGCCGAGACTAAGCGTGTATTGGAAGAGGTAGATTTTATTGCCACACCCACGACCACCGGACCAGCCTTTCGGCCGGGTGAGCGCAGTACTGATCCGGTGGCGATGTATTTGGAAGACATTTTTACTGTGCCAGCCAATTTAGCTGGCGTGCCAGCCATTTCTTTACCCATGGGCCGAGTTAATAATTTACCTCTCGGTTTGCAATTAATCGCGCCGGCCGGAGCCGAGGAGTGGTTGTTTACCATCGGCCGGCGCTTGGGTTACTAATGATTTATGGTTACGGCTAATTACGATCCGGGCTTTATTAACTTAGAGTTTTTCTTCCTCAAACTTTATGAGTTTTTCATCAATGCGCCGGCGGCTACGCCGGATTTATCGCGGGAGATTTTTTGGTTTAAAATTATTTTATCTTTTTTAACTCTGGTGTTTGCTGCTGGTATTTTAGTTTTGGGCGTCAAACTGTTTCGTTTGCGGCGTAACGAGATCAGGGACTTCGTTGATATTTTGGAGTCGAGTGTTAAGGATAAACAATTTCGCAATCGGCAATGGGAGCAGGTGCGCCGCCACATTGACTCGCGTCAGCCGAGCGATTGGGTCTTGGCGGTTATTGAGGCCGATAAATTACTGGATCAATTGTTGCGTAATCTGCGTTACTCTGGCGAGAATTTGGGCGAGCGGCTCAAGGTTGTTGACCGGAGCGATTTTTTAACTCTTGACGATGCTTGGGAGGCCCATAAATTTCGCAACCGCATTGCCCACGAGGTTAATTTGGTGGTCACCGAGCGTGAGGCCAAACGCGTTGTTGCTCTCTACGAAAAAGTTTTTCGAGAATTTGATTATATTTGACGTTCGGGATAGAATACAATCTGCTTCAGCGCGGGGTAGAGAAGCAGTAACTCGAGAGGCTCATAACCTCTAGGCGCCGGTGCAATTCCGGCCCCCGCAACAAGATTTTGCCGGTGTAGCTCAGTTGGCTAGAGCGTGGGACTCATAAGCCCAAGGTCGGAGGTTCGATTCCTCCCGCCGGCATCACACTTATCCCCTTGTTGATTAAACTCAACCATAGGACAATTAATGTTGAGTATGGAAACTATGCCGGTGACCCCAATTCCAGCAGTGCCGCCGACTCTGGTGGTACCAGCTTCGCCTAAAAAGTCTCACTTAATCCCGCTGATTTTTTTGGTCATAATCTTGCTCGGTGCTATGGGCGCGGCTTACGCTTATGCAAAAAAGATTGGACCTTTTTCCCAACCACCCTACGACGAGGGGAATTTATTTACCGGATTGACCGACAAGCTGACGGAAGTTCATTCATTGACCTATGCCTTATCTGGTTCTCTCAATGTGACGGTACGAGAGACTGGAGCCAAGCCGTTTACTATTGAATATAACGACACACAACAGTTGGAAAAGTACAAAAATGATGCTCAACGGGCAAAAGACGCTACGGACATTTTATCAGCCTTGGCGCAGTCAAAGTCTCCTTATCCAACTTCACTAGATAAATTATCCACCAGTCGCCGTAAAATCAACTTTGAGGATCCTGTTTCCCATCAGCCATATCAATATCAAGTCACTGACGGGGGCAAGAACTTTAGTCTCAAGGTGACATTTGATCTGCCTCAATCGATTTTGACCATTCGTCGCGCCGCGGAAAGATATGGATATTATGAAGACAATGGATATGAAGACAGACGCTTGGTTGTCTCTGGCCAGCAAATTACTTTTACCAAAGATAGTTATAGTTATTTTTATCTACCCAGTGAGCCAGGAAAACCACTCTTGGCACAACTCACCGAGAGCGCGAGTCGTATCCCACCGGATATCAGCGGGTCTGTTGCCATTAGCGCTACCGCTGATTGGGGCCAGTCGTCCCCATCCAGTTGGCGTTTTAATTTTGCCGCCGATGGTGATACCGGTGGCGATCTAACTTACAAGGTGGGGGCGGAGGCGCTGAAGAAGGGTTCAGATTATTATTTTAGACTAAACAATTTCCCATCCGTTTTCTTCTTTGACCTTTCGGCGGTTAAGGGCCAGTGGATCAAGGTTTCGGCCAATGACTTGTCGAGTATTGGTGGGCGTGATGAGTTATCTGACCTCGTGTCGGAATTGCCCGAAATAGAAGAAAAATTTAAAAGCGCCCGGGAAAAGTCTGTCCATTTGATCAAAAAAGTTGTGGCTTTGGCCGACAGCGAAAGGCTCTTTGTGCTCAAGAATCCCCCGTATAAAGATAAGGTTGATAATCAGTCTTTGTACCGATACGATCTTAAGATTCGTAAAGACGCACTTCTGCCTTTTTATAAAAAGCTAGTTGCTGAAATTGACAAGGATCCCGAACTCGCAGATTATCGTCAGTCTGGTTTTGACGATCAAGGATTGATTGAGTATCTAAACAGTAGCGAATTTTCTAAGGTTTTTGATTATTATGATCAGAATACTGCTGTCTCGTTGTGGGTTGATGGGCAAGGTTTTCCTGTTGCGTCCGAGTACCGGATCAGATTAGTACCGCCCGACACAGCTATCCAGCTCAAAGACAAGCAGGTGAATCTTCTCTTCAAAACCACCCTGTCGGACATTAATCAGCCGGTAATAGTTGAAGTGCCGGCCAGTGCTAAGCCAGTTAGCGAAATACTCGAGGCGCTAGGTTTCAATACGGCCAGAGACAAGCAAGCCGCAGCCAGCACCAAGGCCCACTTGTCGTCAATTAGGGCGCAGGCCGAACTAGTCTATGAGGAAAAAGGTGGTTATGGGACAAAACCGTTTACATTGGGTCCATGCAGCAACAAAGCACAAACATTATTTGCTGACGAGTCGATTTATGATTCTCTCCAGCGAGCCGGCGGCGGCGATGCTACTAAAGTCACTTGTGTTTCTACCGTTAACAATTTGGGCAAGGTCGGTGCTTTTGCCGTCTCTGCGCCATTGCCAGATGCTGATGATCAAAGTTGGTGTGTGGATAGTGATGGCTATTCCAAACAAATAACCGGCTCCATCGTTGGCTCCTCCTGCGGCCCCAATTAGATGTTCCTTTCCGAAAGGTGTGACCTCACAATCCTGGTTGATTTATTTGTATAGTTTACTGTGGGGGCCGATGGCCACGAATCTGACAATTTCCTCGCCGACTAATACATAGTGAGCGCGGATGTCACCAGTAATCTTAATGCTTCGGTGGTTGGCTAGCGGCCCAGACAGAGCATGATTATACAAGCGAGGATCCATCGGATTGTGGACGAAAATTTGTAACTGTTTTATTGCCCGCGCCCTAATTTTTTCTGGTAATTTTTTAAATTCCTTCTCGAAACTTTTGGCCAAAAAATATCGCATATTCTACAAACGCTTGAGGTGGGCGAGTAGTTCTTTGTTCGTAAATGGGCCATTGGTTTGCCCGCGAGCAAACTCGTTTTCTGCCGCGCGAATAATCCTATCCAAATAGGCGGTGGGGCGATATTTATCGGCCGAGAGGCGGATTTCCTTTTCTCGGACAAATTGCTTCAGGAAAGCATTAACTGCCGTACTTAGGGGCAAGCCCAACTCCTCGGCCGTTTCCTGGGCCGCCTTCTTCAATTTTTTGTCTGTCTTAACATTTAGAATCGTTTTAGTATTCATATACCAAAGTATATACAATGGTATAATGGAGTCAAGCTGAAATCGGCCACTGGATTTATCATTGATTTGCTAGTAGTATATTTTGTGTCCAAAGAAAGCGGCCATAGCTCAACTGGTTAGAGCACTCGCCTGTCACGCGAGAGGTTGCCGGTTCAAGTCCGGTTGGCCGCGCACTAAATCTCAAGTTACCCACACCCCATTGTTTTTTTGCGTGACACATGTATACTAGGGTTACTAACAGCACCACCCTTGCCTTTACGGGCAGGGGTGGTTCTTTTTATGCTACAATGTGTGACGATTTGGTATGAAATGGGGCTTCTTAATATTAGGTTTAGTATGGTTTGCGGTCGGGTCAATCCGTGCGTACCTAGATTGTTTTGGTTCCATCGTGTGCGACTACGGTAGTTTAATTTCACCACTACCAGGAATCCTTTTTATTTACCTAGCATTTGCCAAATCAAAATCATTAGAAATAGAAGGGGAAAAGAAAAAATTATCAAAAATTTATTTTAGGAGATTGTTTATCCTGCTCTTTGTTGCACTGGTCGGTATTTTGGAATTATTTGTCTTTGGCACTCAACCGATCTTGTCGTTTATGATGCTCGTTTTTTACCTAGGTTTTTTGCTGTTGAGCGTGGTGTGGAGGGCTAGTAAAACCGGAGGGATCACTTTCTTTAGGGAGGGGTTGGTGGGGTTTGGGTTCAATTCGATTAGTAAAAATACTGATAGGTTTTCTTTTTACGTTATTTTAGGAACACGTATGCTGGGCGCCGTAGTTTTTATATGTTTGGGTATATATTTACTTTTTCTCAATTTTTTAAACATTGATATATTTAAAATCCTCGCTTCTCTTTGGAGCTAGGTTATTAATCTAGAACAAGTGTTGACATCCCGATATTTTTGAATACACTACTTGTATAACTCCTGTTGCTTCGGTGGCAGGACGCGAAGCCGCAACGAAAGTTGCGGCTTCTGCATCTCGGGCGTATCCTTTTAATTGATGCGTGTTATTGTCTACATAGACGGATTTAATCTCTATTATGGAGCACTCCAGAAAACTCCGTACAAATGGTTGGATGTGGCCAAACTCTCTTCCTTTCTGCTCCGTGGTCACGAGATAGCAAAAATTAAATATTTTACTGCTCCCATGAGAATTCGTGACGGCGATACTGATCCAGACAAACCAATTAGACAGCAAATGTACTTACGCGCCCTGAAAACGCTTCCCAATGTTGAGATTGTTGAAGGATTTTTTCTCTCACACATTGTTTCTATGAGACGAGCAGACGGTCATGGCAATATCAAGGTTGTTAAGACCGAAGAAAAAGGGACTGATGTGAAAATCGCGGCGCATTTGTTGCACGATGGTCATTTAGGGCTCTACGAGATGGCGGTAATTATTTCTAATGATTCTGATTTGGCCGAGCCGATTAGAATGGTTACTCAAGATTTGCATCTTCCGGTGCTTGTTATTAGCCCCTTCAAAACCAACACCATGGAGCTTGCGAGGGTGGCTACTCATCGACGGCATATCCGTCGGGGTGTTTTGGGGGTGTCACAATTTCCGTCGAAACTTGCCGATAGCATTGGCATTTTTACCAAGCCCTGGGCGTGGTAGTTCTATATATGAATTGGGCTATCGTTTCTGCGTTCAAACACGGTTCTCACATCGTCCGCTAAGTCGCGCTAATGAGATTTTTACAAAAAAGTCCGAGTGAGACAGTGGTTTTCTGATTTTAGTATGTTAGGATTTTGTTTGTCCATGAGTGGTAAAGATGAGTGGAACAAAGTAGCTGAAATCTACAGCACTCCACATGTCCGCAAGACGGAGATTAGAGCGCCCGCCCTTTTGGCAATATTGGGCGATGCGGGCGGTAAATCGGTGCTTGATCTTGGTTGTGGCGATGGTTATTACTCTAGACTTTTGGCAGAAAAGGGCGCTCGGGTGGTCGGAGTTGATTTTTCCGAAATTTCTATCGGGATTGCAATGAAGCACGAGAAACAGAAGTCGCTCGGAATAAAATATATTCAGACGGATATCACCTCCGCGTTTCCACTGGAAGATTGTAGTTTTGATGCTGTTGTCGCTGATATGGTTCTCGTTACGATCTCGTCTCAAAACCTTTTAATAAATACCATTTCTGAAGTCCGGCGAGTTCTCAAAAAAGGAGGCATGGTATTAATTTCTGACGGTCATCCGGTCGATTTTGCCAGGAAAGATCGTTCAGGGCATTATGTGGCCACGTATACTCAAGGAACTAATTATTTTACATCACCCGCGCCTTACAAAGTAAGGTTGGAGATTGGTAGTCGTTCGGTGGAGTGGACAAATTATCACCGCACCCTGGGAGATCTTATCAACCCTTGGATAGAGAATGATTTTACTCTGATTGGTGTCATTGAACCAAAGCCAACCAGTGCGTCAATTAATCAATACCCCGATTATTTACTGGGCACAGACCAACTTCCACGTTTTATCATTTTTAAATTGGTTAAGAACTAAGATGAGAGTAGCTCAAGATAAACTAAGGGAGCGTATACATCAAGATCTTTTAAATTTGGTGGACAATACGTTGGCCGATGCTGAAATTGGACCTGGTATAAAAAAATTGTTGAGTGCGCTTGGTGTGACTGTTGATGAACTGAAAAAAGAGGTTTTGGCATATACACTCGCCAAAGGAGTTAGTGAGTATCACAATGACCAATACCAAAAGAATGTTGCTCGTCTCACTCTTTATTTCCATAATCTGGTTAGGGGCACGTATCACAGGAGGCGGCATGAGTTTGTATCAGCTTTTCTCAATAGGATCAAACCAAAAACCCTAATGGACGTTGGTTTTGGGGTGCCTGGGCCGTATCTTCTTCCGTATCTACAAAATAATCCTGGGGCCACGGCCATTCTTGCTGACCAGGACCCATCGGCAGAAGACACTGCACGAGTGATAATGTCTAGCATAAATCCCGAGTTGCTCAAACAAGTAAAGTTTATCGTTTACGACATGAATACGCAGGAATATCCTGGGGATGTGGAGGCGTACCTTCACTTAGATTCGGTAGAGCACACCAAGAATCCCACAGAATATCTCAGGAAGATGGTTCGGGCGGCGCGCCTTGGTAGTCATTTCATATTCTCTATACCCGTCTGCAGTATGAAGGGCCTAGAGGGATTCCATTATTACGAGTGGTTGACTGACGTAGAAGTTCTAAAATGGCTTGAAGAAGCTGGGCTGTTTATAAAAGATTCTGGCGCGGCGATACCAAATTTTGCCGTAGACTATTTTGTAGAATTAGTTGAGGGGGGTTACCACAATTTTATGGTATTAGCACAAAAGATATGAATGCAGATATTGTGTGATTTTATTTGCTATACTTAATTCGGATGAGCTAGTTAGTTCTTTTTTTGAAAGGGGTAGCAGATGAGAGTGGTGATTGCTAGTTTGTTGGTGTCGTCGTCAGCATTGGGCGGTTATGTCTGGGAGTTTAACGAACCGGCTGGCGCGGGATTGGGGCGAGTGGCAAACTCCGGTTCACAATCAGTTAACTGGAGTAAAGAAATTGAGGGTCTCCGCACTAATGGTCTTGGTGGCCTAGAGGTCACGTTACCGACCGCGGAATTCTCTTTTGTTTCGACCGGACTATTGGCGCCGGAACCTCATTTTTTAACAGCCGAAATTACGATTGATCCACATCAGTTAGCGCCCGGTAAGTTATCTTTAGGTTTTGTTTGGTATCTAGATGACCAGACGATTCTTTATTCGGCGCTGTGGTACGAGAGATTGACTGGATTTTTCGGTTACACTGAAGGGGTAGCTGGCGGTGGTTCATCGGTTAGGGTTCTTCATGATTTTGACGTGATCACTGAACCGCTTATTTTGCGGATCGAATACGATCCGGATTCTAGTGCTGAACTGCTCTATGGTTTTAAGTCAGACGTAAGTTTGATTGGGGTCGGTGTTGTGCCAGTCGATGGGTTTTATCGCTATGGTGTGCCGGGAATATATCTTGGGATTGACGGTTTTCGCCTTGATGCGCCTAAAAGGGTTCAAGACCTTGGAATCAGTTGACTAGGAATTTGATAATTGATTC
>ERZ1292625.116-Hain-H41-01um-R1-116-length-129237-cov-21_pt1 | contig 69346 bp, 86 predicted proteins | sample MGYA00564400_ERZ1292625 | MGnify/ENA primary metagenome ERZ1292625 (study PRJEB36523, sample SAMEA6512639) | groundwater metagenome | collected 2019-01-08 | study: AquaDiva: Metagenomics assemblies of 32 groundwater samples | reverse complement strand
AAAGATAGAATTTATTAATTAAAGATAGAATTTATTAATTAAAGATAGAATTTATTAATTAAAGATAGAATTTATATAGTTCATAAGATTATATTGTTTATGTCTCGTCGTCATTTAGATGATGAAGAAAGCCTATGGCGCTTTGTATGGGGAACAAGGATTAGCGATAGGGCTCCATTTATTTATTTTGCTCTAACTCTTCTGGCTGGAACTGTCGCCTATTTTTCTGGATTCTGCGATCATCCTGAACGATCTGATATAAAAAATCAGACTGAAATAAAAAATAGTTATCAGAATAATGATTATCATTTAGTTAGTGTGGAAGAAAGAAGACGAAGGTAATTTTAAATAGCTAATAAATACTTTAATTTATATGAAAGATTTCTCAAAAGAAATACTTGCCTATGCTTTGCAGAATGCTATAGAACATGGCAAAGCAGACTCCGGAAAAGTTCTTACTAAACTATTTCAGCATGGATTAGATAGAAAAGAAATTCCTCTTGTAATGAAAATTATCAATAAAACTGTCGATGATGTAAATTCTATGAACGAAAAAGAAAGAATGGAATTATTCTCTAAAATGGATGATGTTGTTAAGAAACATGATAAAACGGAAGATTATGAATTGCCTGAATTACCCCCTAGCCCTATTGGAAATAAAATGGTTTTGAGGCTTGCTCCTTTTCCATCTGGAGCACTACATATAGGAAATACAAAGACTTACTTGTTAAATGCACTTTATGCTGAGAAATATAATGCAGATTTATTGCTTGTTATGGATGATACAATTGGAAGTGTAGAAAAACCAATTGTAAAAGAAGCATATGATTTAATTCCTGACGCTTTCAAATGGCTTGGAGTTAATTACAAAAAGATTTATTATAAATCAGATAGACTTGAGATTTATTATGAGTATGCAGAGAAATTAATTGAAATGAATAAGGCTTATGTTTGTTATTGTAAAGCTGAGGAGCTTAGAAAAAACAGGGCTGAGGCAAAAGAATGTGGTTGTAGACAATATCCAATAGGGATGCAAAAAGCTAGATGGAAAGAAATGTTTCTCCTTAAGGTAAAAGAAGGAGAAGCTGTTCTGCGAATAAAAACTGATATGCAACATCCTAATCCTGCTTTTAGAGATAGAGTATTATTCAAGATTGCTGATAGACCTCATCCTAGAATAGGCACTAAACATAGAGTATGGCCAACATTAGAGATGTGTTGGTCAATTGATGATCATTTACTAGGAATTACTCATATTATTCGTGGAAACGATCTTGTTATTGAATCAGACATGGAAAAATATATTTGGGATTTGTTTAAATGGAAGCATCCGGTTTTGATTCACGCAGGACTTGTAAGACTTGAGGGTGTTGGTGCTAAAATATCTAAATCAAAAGCTGCTAAAGAAGTTAATTCTGGAGAGTTTAGTGGGTGGGATGATCCTAGAACTTGGTCTGTGCAGAGTATTGCTAGACGTGGAATAAAAAAGGAAGCAGTTAGAGAGTTTGTTAAAAGAATAGGTCTGAATAAACAAGATATTGTTGTGCCTATTGATGTTTTATATGCTATTAATAGACAAATGATTGATGCTGAAACTCTTAGATATTCTTTTGTTGAGAATCCTGTAAAACTTAATTTATCTGCTGATGAAATGAAAGGTGTTGATAGAATTGTTGTTCCAGTTCATCCAGCAAGACCTGAAGAAACTAGAGAAGTTTTAGTTAGTGATGATATTGTAATATCTGGAAAGGACTTTGAGAAACATAATGGAAATGAGGTTAGATTGTTACATTTGTTTAATGTTGAAGTTGGAAAAAAGACCCATGTGACTTCTATTGATAACAAAAAGATTCCTAAAATAAATTGGGTTTCTGTTGGTGCTGTTAAAACTAGAATATTAATGCCTGATGGGGAATGGATTGAAGGATTTTGTGAACCTGCAGTCGCTAAAGTTAAGCCAGGAACAATAGTTCAGTTTGAGAGGTTTGGATTTGTTAAATTTGATTCTGTGAAAGATGGTATAGCTGAATATTGGTTTGCTCATCCTTAAAGATTATTTGTGTAATTAAAATGGCTGGAAGAATATTTTGCAATGGAAGACGTAGAGTCTGCATTGATGAGCTAATATCTAGAGGAATTCTGTCATTAGACGAATAATTTATAAACTAGATAATATTGTTTTGACTGTAAAGGAGGTTTATGAGAATGTTTAATTCAAGAAAAGGAGTAAGTGAAGTTGTTGCTAATGTCCTCATAGTACTTCTGGTAATTGTCGGAATTGCTGTTATCTGGTCTGTTGTAAAACCTACAATTGATAAGAGCGCTGAACAAGTTAATGCGGATTGTTTTACAGTAAGTGTTGAGCCTGTTTCATGCATTTATAATTCTGTAACAAGCAGTTATACTGTTTCTGTTAAGAGAAACCCTGGATCTGGAGGCTTTGAAAACATAGAATTATTGTTTAATCAAGGATCTAATTCGGGAATTTCTCCTTCAGGATTAGCAAGTTCTGGGCCGAGTCCTCTAACTGAACTTTCTTCAAGATCTGTTACTACTACTCTTCCTACTGGCCTTACAAATGGTTTAGCTGGAACTACAGTCAATACTGTGGTAAGAAGTGGCGGACAATTGTGCCAAGTAACTACGCAACCTGTTAACTGCGCTTAAAGATAATTTATTTTTTATTTTATTTTTATTATTTGGTTTTGTTTAAACCAATTTTTTACTCTCTCTGACTAGAGGTCTTAGAGTCTTTTGACAAGATTCGCATTTGTAAAATTTATTTGTTATATGGGTTGAGTTTCTTCCGAAAGGATAATTTACTCTTCTTTTCTGCTTTAGAGTTCTACCACATGAACACTGCCTGGTTGTGTCAGCCTTCCTGAAAAAACTATTTCTGCGATTATTCATTAGCTTTGATTATAAAGAAATATGCGATTTTCAAAGCCTTATTGATCTTATAACTAAGACATGACCATTTGAGCAGTATATATAGGTATGTAATAGGTATTGTTTATAAATAGAAACTTATTAATTCTATTAATGAATAAGAGAGGTATTAGTTCTATTGTTGGTGTTACATTAATGGTTTTAGGTGCTGTTATTGGAGTTGCTGTTCTATGGGTTTTTATAAATAAGAATATAGACAATGCTAGAGGCGAGGTCGTAGATCCAGATTGTTTAACTATTAATTTAGAAGTTGTTACTTGCAGAGCGTTTGGATTATGTTCTTTTTATGCTGGAGCTGGAAGTTATGAAGCAAATATTTTGATAAGTAGAAAAGTTGGTAAAGGAAATATTACTGGGTTAAGATTCATATTCGAAGATTCTCTCGGATTCCAGAGAACATTAGATAGGAGTTTGATTAATGTTGGCCTTAGTGAACTTCAAAGTGTTGAATTTACTGAACCATATAATTCAATACCTGTGCCAGGAGAACCTTATTTAATTAGTGTTGCAGGTCTTCTTGGGCCAAAAAAAGATGTATGTCCTATAAAAACAAAAACTAAAACTTGTTCTATAATCAATGAACCTCCTACATTTGGATTTATTGCAAACACAACTTATATACCACCTCAATTTTATAACCATAGTAACAAGGGAGGTTATTGTTGTCAGTTCCCTGCAAACTTCAGCGAATGTTACAATGGCCAAGATCCTAACTTTCCAGTTAATCCAGCAACTAATCTTCCTATGAATGTGCCTTCTCCTAGAGTTTTCCCTTATAATAATGTTACAATGTGTTGCAGAGATAATCCTTATAACGGACAAACTATATTTGGAGGATCGGATGGTTAAAATGGAAAGAAAAGGAATAAGCACTGTTGTGGCTGTTTCGCTAATTGTTTTACTTACAATATCTGCCGCAGCTATTTTTATCTCATTTTATGTAAGAGGCATTGACAGAGCCACTCAAGATGAAAGAGCTTTATGTCTTGGAATAGACCTTAAAGTTTCAGGTTGTTTTATTTTCCCTCAAACTTTCCCTATAAACCCTCCTTTGAACGGATCTGCATTGTTAGTTAATGTTGAAAGACTACCTGGAGGGAAAAACATAGCTGGATTAAAGCTTTTAGTAATAGATAGCAATGGAATCCAACATGTTGAGGATCCTGTTAATCTAACGCTTGGGAGATTTGTATCGGATACAGACTATAGCGATCTTGTTGAGTTTAATTCGATTGATTCTGTAGTAAGAGACTTAACTTATACTCCTAAATATATCTATGTTGTTGCAACAGTTGGGAAATCACAAACAATTTGTCCTGCAACAAGAGAAAGATTTGAGTGTGTTTCTATTTAGGCAAACACTTTTAATGCTGGAACAATAATAATGATTGGTGATTATATATGAAAAAGTTTTTTAAAAGCATTGAAACTTTTGCCTGTTCAATATTCCTAATTAGGGGAGGAATATTGACATGAGTTGGATAGAAGTTGAAACAAAGATACCGTTTAAAAAGAAAGATTTGAGTTCTGTTAGAGATAGAATAAAGAAAATTGCTAAGTTTGTTAAGAAACAGACAAAGAAAGATGATTATTATACTTTGGAGTATTTTCATTATCCTGAAAAGAGTTTACGGGTTAGAGATATGGGAAAAGTGCGAGAAGTTAATTTTAAGAAAAGAATAAGTTTTGTTGATGGAATACATGCAAAAAAAGAAGTGCAGTTTCAAATATCTGATATAAAAGGATTTTTTGATTTGATACAAGACTTTGGTTTTAGAAAGTGGTTACATAAAGAAAAAACTACAGAATTGTATAAGACTAAGAGCGGGGTTAATATTGAGTTAAATCATGTTAAGAAATTAGGATTGTTTTTAGAGCTTGAAGTTTTATGTTCTATGAAAGAAATAAACAATGCTAGGAAGAAAATTAAGGAAGTTAGAGAAGCTCTTGGATTCGGCGAAAAAGATTCTGAGGCTCGAGGTTATACAAAGCAATTGTGGGCTTTGAATCATAAATAGTTATTTTAGTTTATTTACTTCTTCAACAGCTTCTTTCCAATTATTTACTCTTATGATGTTCTTGTGTTCTAATTTTTTATTCCATGGATTGTCGAATAATATTACTTTTATTCCTTGATTTGCACAATCAATCGCTGCGGGAGGAGCATCTTCTAGAAGAACAGGTATATTCATCTTTTTACATATTGTTGCTTTTGATGCTCCTTGATTTTCATGCCATTCTCCTGCGAAAATTATTTCTAAATCTTCTTTGATATGGTGTTTTAGCCATTCTTCAGTTTTTGATTTGAATTTTATTGGTCTGCCAGTGATTATGAAGACTTTGTTATTCTTCATCAACTTTTTAAGAGAATATATTGCTTCTGCTAATGGTTTTATGTTATCAGTATTATGAATTTCATGAAACTCATTTACTCTTTTATCTGCTTCTTCTCTTTCAATTCCCCAATAAACTCCCCAGTTCCATTCAATTATTTGTTCTCTTAAAATATTTGTCCCATACTTTTTATTGTGATAATTCATTAAAGAATCAGTAAAGTTGGTTATTACATCATCAAAATCTATGCCAATCTTCATATTTCTTAAGCTTTTTCTTCGACTTCTATTTCTTCTTGTGAATGGGCACCTTTCTCTAACTGTGCTTTTTCTTTTTCTAATTGTTCTTTTAGCTTATTAAGCTGTTCAATCTGTTTCTGAATATTATCTTTACTTGCTTTAGGTGCTTGTTGAGGCATTTGGGGCATCTTCTTGATATAATCAAGCATTGAAGATTTTTCCATTTTCAAAACTGAACGAGTGTCATCATCAACATGAGCTTTTAGAATTTCCATTCCTGACAAAACACAGTTCAAGACCCATAATTTTTTACCATCTACCATCTGGATTACTGCAACGCATTTCTTTATTGTTTCAGTAATATTTCTATTTTTCATTTCATCTTCAAGAATTCCCTTTAGAGCATCAAGGTCTATTTTTGTTTTCAAGTCGAGTTTTTCGGGTTTCTTCTCCTTATGCATCATATCTAGAAGTCTAACTTCAACTTCTCCATCAAGATTGAATGCTGCCACTTGTCTCTTTGATGGAACATAATAATCTATTTGATGAATATTCGTTCCAGTTTCATAATCTAGAACAAAGAATCCTGCTACTATGAATGATTCTGAGTATTCTTTTATGAACTTTCTGTACTTTTCAGAAGCTTGTAACTTTTGAACATATGGTTGAATTTTCATTTTCCCTCTTGATATAGTTTTATTGGATATTGCTATATAAATATTTATATCAAAGAATCGATGCACCACCACACACTAAAGTGTGTGGTTTGATTGGTGCTCGATTTTTGGATGATCGAAGTCTTGAACACACCCTAAAGGGTGTAGTTTGTGTGAGAGACTATCGACATCATAATAATTTTAAACTCTGATTTCTTTTTTATAAGCATGAGTAAAACTGATAGGGTTAATGATTACATTAGTTTTAAAGATGCTCGCAGGATAAAATCTAGACTTTTAGGCCTTTGCAGAAATCATGGAATAAAACCGACCGATCAAATTTATGAAGTCTTTTCTTCTGTTCTTGGAGGTATTAAAGGAATTAATATTGGGGATTATCTTAGCAGGGGAGTCTATTTATCAGATGAAAAAGTTTTAAGATTTGTATCTTTTCCTAGGTTTATGGGTAATAAATTCAATGTATATGTTGATAACAGAAGTAGCTCTTATTAACTTCTTTCTTTTATTTCTTCTTTTAATTGTTCTATAAATGTCTCTTTCTTGACTCCAAATTGGGGCTTGCCTCCTCGAGGTCTTATTGCTAAAGTGTTGTTTTCTTCTTCTTTATCTCCTACAACTAATGTGTAGTTTATCTTTAGCATTTCAGCGTCTCTAATTTTTGACTGGACAGTATCTGAACGAGTGTCTGTGTCTACTCTTATTCCTGGAATTTGTTCAGATAATTCTTTGGCAAATTTCTCTGTTGATTTATTGTTTCTGTCTGTAAATGATATTACTCTTACTTGTCTTGGTGAAAGCCAAAGAGGAAGAGCTCCATTAGTATGTTCTAAAAGAACTCCCATGAATCTTTCTAATGAACCGAATATAGCTCTGTGAATTACTAGAGGTGTATGTTGTTTATTGTCCTCTCCAGTATAAGTCAATTCAAATCTTTTAGGTAATTGCATGTCTAATTGTATCGTAGAACATTGCCATTTTCTCCCTAATGAGTCTTCTATGTCGAAATCTATTTTAGGACCATAGAAAGCTCCTTCTCCCTTCTTCAACTCATATTTCATCTTTGTTTTTTTAATTAATTTTTCTAGTATATCTTCAGCTTTATCCCAATCTTCTTTATTGCCTATAAAACTTTCTGGTCTTGTTGATAGTTTTACTTCTATTTTTTTGAACTTGAATACATCTTTGTATATTTTATTTATTAAAGAGAGAACTGAAGATATTTCTGATTCTAATTGATCTAGAGTACAGAATATATGTGTATCATCTTGATGTAATCTTATCACTCTAAATAATCCATTTAGAACGCCGGATAGTTCAACTCTATGTAATCCACCATATTCTGAGAATCTTAAAGGTAAATCTTTGTATGAATGAGTGTTTGTTTTGTAAAGAAGCATGTGCCCTGGGCAATTCATAGGTTTAAGCCCTGATGATCTACCCTCGTATTCTGTCAAAAACATATTGTCTTTGTAATGCTCCCAATGTCCAGATACTTTCCATAGTTTTGTGTCAAAAACTTGAGGAGTATTTACTTCCTGATATCCCAATTCTGATTGGAATTCTCTTGATAATTTGATTAACTCGTTAAATATTATCTGCCCTTTAGGATGGAAGAAAGGATTTCCAGGAGATGCTTCGTTAAAACTGAATAAATCTAGTTTCTGGCCTAGGATTCTATGATCATTATCTTTTAGTTTTGAAGTGTCTAATTTTGACCTTGATATCTGATTAAGTAGTTTTGAAGTGTCTATTGGTTCATCTTTTGCAACTATTTTTGATTTTACCTCTATATCTCCTGAAGTTGAGAATGTTTTACTTAATTCTGCTAAAGGATGTCCTTTACACTTAAATTCAAATTCTTTGTAATATCCGAATGGGGCTCTTGTTACCTTGAATGATTTCTTTAATTCTTTTTCAGCTTCTACTAAAAGATCTAATGCAATAGATGGTTTTGCTAAGTTTGAAGATAAATGTGCATATGGATAGAGCACTATTTTGTCTGTTTTGACTTCTTTTGCTGTCTTATCTACTGCTTGAACCAATTGATGAATTGTTTGTATTGTGTCTCCTTGTTCTATCGATGTTAAAACAACTAAACACTCCTTTACTTCTGCTTCTTTACTTGTTGTGTCTTCTATATCTTTTACTGCCTTTTTTAGAGCTTTAAACTTAATATAATCACAATGTAATGTAAGTATTCTCATACTTGAATAATAATTGGATATTATTTAAAAGATGCCTTTAGATAGTGTTACTACTTTATTAAGACATTAATAGTAAACTTTAAAAAGAATATATTTGATAAAAAAATATGAATATCAGGACAAGAAATAAATATAACAAGTTTTTTGCTGGTATTGCTATTGGAACTGCTTTTCTTTTTGGTTTGAATAAAATTAGTTCAACATGTAAAATGCAAAATCTTAGCGGGGTCGTTATTGAAGCAGATGGTGCAATTGATGGAAAAGTCCTACATGGGCCAATATATTCTGATATGACTGTTCCTGCAAATATGTGCTCTCGTTATGTTAGATTTGCTGCAAACGACTTATTTGGAATTCAATATCCTAACGCTAATGCATGGGATATAAGAGATGCCTCAAATGTTTCTGAAATACCTGTAAATTCAAAGGAAGATGTAATAAAACTTGCAAAAGACAGATTTATGAAAAGAGGCATGGCTTTAGGGTTGTATAATCCTAAAAGCAAATACAACAATGTTGCTCAAAATGATGGTGCTGGATATACTCATGTAGCTCTTTATCTTGGAATGGATAGAGATGGGAGAATGTATTTTGCAGATAAATTTGGAAAAGAAACAAGAAAAAGAACATCTTTAGATGAACTTTTAGAAAAAGGAAACTTGCAACCAAGAGAATTACTCTTTCTAAATAACCAATAAATAGTTTTGATAACGTTTAAATATAATACATAACTCTTAGTCATATGAAAATGAGGATGATGATCTTAGTTGCTTTTGCATTTTTAGCAATACCTCTGGCATCTTCAAGTATTTTTATTGAACCTTTAAAAAATGTTTATAATTATGGGGATCAGATTGAAGTCAATACAGTCATAGTTCCTTCTGTTACTACAAGTTCTCATTATATAGTCGACTTGAGATGTGGAAATACTATAAGTTATAATATATTCAACAGCTTTTTCCAGGCACAAGCTGGAATTGAACAACCTGTTGTTGTTGCAACTGAATTATTGAATCCTCTTCTTGATAATGTAACAGCTCCTTGTTATTTGAGAGCTACTTTTGGGAGCGATGTTGTAAATAGCAATACATTTACACTTTCAAAAGTATTAAATTTAGAATCGGAATTAGAGTTTGAGAATTTGAATCCTGGAGATACACTACATTTATCTGGATATTCTATTACTAAAAGTGAAGTTCCTGTAAATGGTTTTGCTGAATTGTTTATACCTGCTTTAAATTTATACAAATCAGCTGTTGTTACTAATGGTGTTTTCAATATTAGCATTGATTTTCCATTGAATGTTAAATCTGGAGAGCATAATTATACTTTGGAAGTGCATAATACGGATCACAATTCTAGAAAAATAAACTTTGGTTCAAATTATGGTAAGTTTAGTGTTGGGCAGATTTTGAAAGAAGTTAGGATAAATGTTAACGAAGAATCTGCAAAGCCTGAATCTGATTTCATTTTTAGAGTTGACGCTGTTGATCAAGCTGGTGATCCTGTGCTGAAAGAAGTCAGTTTAACTATAAACCAACCTAAAGGAGTTCCATTTATAAAGAAAGTAGTGAAATCTGGAGAAGATCAGAAAATAAACTTTATGCTTAGCGATATTCCTGGATATTGGAGTATTGAGACAGATGTTGAAGGGATGAAGAATAGGAAGTTGTTTTATCTTTCCGAAGTAAACACTTTACAAACTAGCCTTATTAACAATACACTTATAGTCACTAACATAGGCAATTCTGCTTATTCTGGACCTTTGGAGATAACAATAGGGACTGTTGTAGAGATTAAACAGATTAATCTTGGTCCTGGGGAAACTGAAAAATTAACTATAAGTGCGCCTGATGGAGAATACAGCATCAAAGTTTCTGACCAAGCTGGAGAGCAAAAGACTCTTGGAAGTGCCTTCTTGACTGGAAATGCTATAAAAGTTACTTCATTTAAAGAAGATTTTATTTACACATTTACAAATCCTTTGATATGGTGGCTTGGGGTAGCTCTTCTTATTTTAGTTATTGTTTTGGTTCAAATTAAAATTAGAATGCAGAAGATGCCTAGACCTTCTCCTTCTGCTTCGTCTATGATGACTTCACAATCTGATAATGTATTCAAACCTAGCAAGATTGAGTTCACACCTAACACTAGAAGCAATGTCGATATGACTGCTAATAACAAGAAATTCGATATGTCATGGCTTAATAATAGATCGAATCCTGCTGTTTCAGCTCCCGTTAATGTTCCATTCTCGACTACTCCTAAAATAAGTCCTGCAAACTTATTTGGAGTGGAAAATCATGGAATAAGAGAAAGAGCTGCTGCAATTGCATTGTATATAACATCAAATTCTCCTGCAATGGTGGCAACAATGAATAGAGCTTTGTCTTTGGCTCAAGAAACTGGAGCTAAAGTTTATGTTGATGGAGAATACAAGATAGTCTTATTCTCGCCTAGACTGACAAGAAATCAGGATAATGAAGCAAATGCTGTTAATGTTGCAAGGCGTATGCAAGCAATATTCCTTGAGCATATGAGTATGAGTTCTGATGGAAACTTTGGACTTGGAGTTAGCGATGGAGAAATAATAAGTGAAATAGAAAATAACAGATTCCACTTTACAAGCACTGGAAATTTGATAAGTTATGCTAAGAGATTGGCTCATGCATCTAATACTAAATTACTTATATCTGATTCAATAAGAAGGAAGTTAATAAGCACAGTTAAAGCTGATAAATCTCCTTATCAAGGAGTTTGGGAAGTTACAAGAGTAATGGACTATTCTCCAAGTAGGGACTTTATCAAGAGATTTTCTGATAGGAACAGGTAAATGAGCTATCTTTTTAGAAGAATCATCTCAAGTAGAGAGGAACCTGGAATAAAGTTAATTGTTTTTGACTTTGATGGTACCCTTGCAGATACAAGAGAATTAATGCTTAGAATAATAAAAAAACATCTTATTGCATTTGAGATATCATTGACTAAGGATTTGATTGCTTTTTTTGGAAATACTCCTTTAGACCATTATCTAAAACTTGTTGGTTTACCTTCTGATTTGGTTAGAAGTGTTTGTGTAGGAATACATGATGATTTTTCAAAAGAATATCATAAAATAAAGCCATGCAAGAACTTAATGACTGTAAAGAATATTAAAACTAAAAAGGTAATTTTGACCAATAATGTTACATTCTTTGTTGAAAAAGCTCTCAATTTCTTAAATGCTAATTTCTTTGATGGTGTTTATGGATCTGACAAGTTTTCTCCAAATAATAAGGTCTGGATGATTGATAAGCTAAGGAAGAAATATGGATTATCAAGAAATGAGATAGTTTATGTTGGAGACAAAGATGTTGATGTTGATGTTGCCAGAGCTGCCGGCGTTTATAGCACCATCGTATCTAACAAGAGTTCATGGTCTCCAAGAAAAGCTGTTGTTATTAAGAAACCAGATTATTTGCTTACTGATTTAAGCAAGGTTTCTAATGTCATCGGACAAATCAACTCTGAACAGCTTTCCTCCATCTAGATAATACCCTTCGTATCCAACGCTTGACTTGAACATGCTCTTTACATAAGGAATTATTCTGTGAAGACCCATTTTCTGAGCTGTTTTAATCATGAATGCTTTCAAGCAGTTAGGAGGAACTCTTCCGCAGTCTTGCAATGTGTTCCTTTCTATGAATCTCTCAGCCTCGACTTTAAGAATGACAGGTAGTCTCGATTGACGAAGAACCCTTACACAGCTCTGTCTATTCAAGTTACCTAGAATCTCATTTGGATTATTAATAGTGTCGCTCATTTTGTGATTAGATTTTTTAGAAGAAATTAAGAGACACTAGTTAAACAGTGAACCTTTAATCTTAATAGACTTCCAGCTAGTATTTTTTATACTTATACTCTCTGTATGTCTACTCATAGTTTATTTCAGAATAGTTAGTTTATAATCTTTTGTATATTTTATTACTACACATTAAAGAGAACTTTGGATATTTTACATTTTCTCCAATTTTGATATTCTATCGTCTATATTTGGGTGTGTTGAGAATAGAGATGTGAACTTTCTTTTATATGGATCTCCAATGAAAAGAGGCGCAACCGCTTTTGGAAATCTATGTTTGTCTTCTTTTGATATATGTTCATTCTTTATTTTTCTTAATGCAGAAGCTAATCCTGGAGGATAACGAGTTAGTTTAACTCCTGTTGCGTCGGCATTGTATTCTCTTCTTCTCGATATTGCTAGAGATACTAAATTTGAAAGCAAAGGTGCTAGGATTGAAAGAGTTATTCCTGCTAAAATTAAAAATATATGAGTTCTGCCATCTCTATTTTCATTTCCTCCTGAAAACCATAAACTTCTTAAGAATATTTCAGCAATTATTGCAATCATTCCAATTGCTATTGCTGTGAATGTCATAAATCTAATATCATAATTTGCAATGTGAGACATCTCGTGAGCAATTACTCCTTCTAGTTCCTGCTTACTTAATTTTTCTAAAGTTCCTGTTGTAACGCATATTACTGCGTTTTTTGGATTTCTTCCAGATGCAAATGCGTTTATTTGAGGAGAATTCATTACATATACTCGAGGCATTGGCAATCCCGAGGCTAAAGCCATGTTTTCTACCGATGAAAGAAGCTGTCTGTGGTGAATAGGCGATGCTGGCTTTGCATTTACTGAAGCTAAGGCTATTTTATCTGCATTATAATAGCTTATTAAGGTGTAAGAAAGGGATATTATTATGGATAAGATCATTATAAAGAAGAAGTAAGATGGATCAAATAGCATAGAAACTACATACCCTAATACAATAAGAATTACAATTATAAAAGCCATTAAAATGAATGACTTTATCTTATTTTTGTTAATTTCGTCGCGAAAAGATATTCTTTCTTTCATTTTGTTTTAAGCTTTTTAAATTATATAAAACCTTGCTGTGTTCTATAAGTAATAGTCTTTTTTTAAATCATTTATTTTTAAAGCAATTTCTCTCTTATTTTTTCCAGTTAAAACCATTTTCTTTATTTCTACTATCTTCTCTATTAAATCTGTAGCCTTATCAATTGATATTTTATTTTCGATCTGCTTTTTTTCTACCCTTTTTTGAATATCATTAAGAAGCAAAGTAATATAATTTCTTTTTTCTTCTTCGGAAAATTCTTCAAATTTTTTTTCAACACTAATGTTTATTCTAGATTTTTCTAAAAAACATTCTTTCTTAAGTTCTGAATTTTCTAACTTGTAACAATATTCAGATCTCCTGTAAAATTCATAACAGTTTTGATGGTCTACTATACAAGCATCATAAAATTGGTATGTAAATTCATTTCTTGCTACTTCTGGGTTCTCAAGCCTGCATCTTATTTTATCTTTTAGTTCTAATTGACTCTCACAACTTATTATGCCTTCTTTACTCCCTGTACATTTTCCAAGAATACATTGACAAAAAACGTGGTTCTCAGGAGGTTCATAAGAAGAACCACAATAAATTTGAGAACAACTAGATAGATCAGTTGAAACACTATCATTAATAAAAACACATTTTTGATAACCTTCAGGCATACAACATGTATATTCTGTTTTTATAATACAATCATTGTTTGTATAACAAGGAATTCTAAACCCTGCAGAAGAAGTGGCAAAAGAAATTAAAGCTATAAAAAATATTATAAAGATTAAAAAATTTAATACTTTGAGCATATCATTCTAATCCTGCTAGAGCATTATCTATTTCTGTAAAGACTTCTTCGTCCGACTGAATGCTTGATGATTCTGTTATTTCTGTGTTTTGCAAGTCATTTGAGCCAGTATTTGTTCCTGTTTCTTGATCTCCAGACATAAACCATACAAGGCCACCCACAATTACCAATCCTACAATTATCCAAATTAATATTTTCATGAGTCGTTAGCAACTCCTGGAATGAAGCTTGAAACAGCGACCCTATATTCCTTTTTAAATTCAATTATTTTAGCCTCTATATTAGCTCTGCTTTCTCCTGCTATAATCATTCTTTTTATTTCAACTATTTTTGTGATGAGACTTGAGGCTTGGTCTGTAGTAATCTTACCTTCTTCTGCGTACCCTTCTATTCTTTCCTGCAACTCATACAATAACAATACTACATAGTTTCTTTTTGATTCTGTTGGCGTTGCTCTAAATGTTCCGCCCGCATTAATATTTACTCCAGATTCTTCCAAGAAACATTTCTTTCTGTCTATTGAGTTTTCTTCATTGTAACATCTAGCTGAGTTTCTGTATAAATTCTCACAAGCTGATATTGTAGCATTTGCATGTCCTCTACAAGCCTCTTCTACAGATTCATAAGCTTCTCTCTGAGCTACTGAAGGGTTTTCAATTCTACACTTAATTCTTTCTCTTAAAGTTAATGTATTTTCACATGTTATTACAGAAGCAGTATTAGCTGTTGCATTTGAGTTTACTTGAGCATTTCCAGAGGATGAACCTGCTGATGAAGCTAATGTTGATAATATTATTAGGGCGATTATACTTGAAGCAAACACTCTTTTTATCATGTTATTATTAAGTTTGAAACATATTTAAATCTTTAGAATCAATGTTCTTTTGATTGATTAAGGGGAGAAATCCATATAACTCTTCCACTATTTTCATATCCCTCGACTTTTTTTCCAACTATTCTCTTTTCATCATTATCTGCTCCCATTTCTCTTAAGAAGTCTCTTTGTAAAGATTCAGTGAAAATCCCATAAAATAATTGTAGTCTAGTTTTGTCGTTTTCTAATACTAATTCAAGCAAATTATTTTCTGGCTGACTTACTCTTGCAAATTTTTTTGCTTTGACTATTGTAAATGGATTTCCAGTTTCCTCTTCAGGGGATTCCGCTCTTCTAAAAGGATAATATCTTTTCATGAAAAACCTTAAAAAATCGGATATTTAAATCTTTAGAAACTAACTTTCGGAACAGCTTTTTCTTCTTTTGTTATTTGAAAGAATGTTTTTTCTTTTCTTCCATATATTGATGCAAACATCTTTCCAGGGAATGTTGTGCATGAATTATTGTAAGATAATATCCCATCATTATAAAATTGTCTTGCATATGCTATTTTGTCTTCTATTGCAGACAATTCCTGCTGTAATTGTGTGAAATTTTCACTTGCTCTTAACTGGGGATAGTTCTCTGCAATTACAAATATTGAGCCTAGAGCTGATTCTAATTGCGCCCCTGCTTTTACCTTTCCTTCGAATGATTTTGCTCCAAGCAAAGCTTTTCTAGCTTCTGTAACTGATGATATTGCTTCTTTTTCATGCTTCATGTAACCTTTTACAGAAGATAATAAGTTTGGTACGAGGTCTGCTCTCTTTTTTAACTGAACATCTATTTGAGATAAAGAGTTGTCAATTTGGTTGCTTAAGCTGACTAAACGATTGTAATAATAAATGAACATTATTATCAAAATTATTCCTATTCCCAAAAGTATCCATTCCCACATGCAAACTCAAGATATGGGTTTATTATAAATGTTTTTATACATCAAAGTGTGTCTTTATAGAACCCTTTGAGCATAAAAAAGTTTGAAAGACAAATTAAGAACTTTTTTATAGGTTCTAAACTCCTAGATGGAATGGAACAGTATAGAAAAACAATGTTAACCTTTGGTGTTCTTGTTATTGTTTTATTTGGTTTGTACTATTTTAGTGACTGGTTTTCTAAAACAACAGGTTATGCATTGGGAGAGGATGAAAAAGAGAAGCTTGCTGCTTGTTTGAAAGAAAAGAATGCTGTTCTGTTCATTTCAAAAACATGTCCTGATTGTGAAGAGCAATTAGAAATCTTTGGAAATGCAAAAAGCAACATAAATGTTATTTCTTGTGAGGATTATACTAATTGTCCTGAAGGAGGAGTTCCTTCTTGGCACATTGGGAAACAAACAGTTTATGGAGTTAAACAGTTAGATGAATTGATTAGAATATCTGGTTGTGATATATGAATTTCAAACTAACAAAATGGAAAGTAATTGCTGTTATAATTATGCTTATAATTACTCGCATAATTCATTTTTACTTTTATCCTTTAGAAGACTCGAATTTATTGGTAATGACTGCTCCGGGTATTTTTGTATATCTAATTTGGAGTTTATTTGAAAAGAAAAGGAAACGTTGATTAGATATGAATTTAGTTAATTATCTTCCTCATTTTATTATTTTCTTAATTGTTTTATATATTGTATTAAGACTCATTAGAAGAAAGTTATTTGAAATTAAAACAAAGCTTCCTTATTTAATTAAAATTAAAGCTGATAGAAAGTTCAAGAAATTACTCAATAAATTCAAGAGAAAAAATAAAAGAGACCCTACTAAGAATGAACTATTTAGAATTATAATAAGTGCTAGCCATATTACTATAAGAAGAGCTAACAACAGAGGTCATTGGGGACGTCAAAGAGTAAGAAAATATTTATTAGAAAAACATAAAGTTGTTAAGAAATATCTTATGCGTTAGTTAGAATTTTAATTCTATTGAAACAGGGCAATGATCACTTCCTTGAATATCTTTTAATATATTGGCAGATACTAAATGATTTTTTAGGGAGTCTGATAAGCAAAAATAGTCTATTCTCCAGCCTATGTTTCTTTCTCTTGCCTTGTGCATATAACTCCACCATGTGTAATTATCTTTTAATGTTGGATGAAAATGTCTGAATGAGTCTATTAAGCCGTTATTTGTATAGTTATCAAAACTTGCTCTTTCTTCTGGGGTGAATCCAGCATTCATTACATTATCTTTTGGTCTTGCTATATCTATTTCTTTATGAGCTACATTTAAATCTCCGCAAAATATTATTGGTTTGTCTTTTTCTAGCCCCTTTAATAAATCATAAAATCTTTTATCCCATTCTAGTCTGTGCTTTAATCTTGTTAAACCTCTTTGAGAGTTTGGAGTATACACATTTACAAGAAAGAAATGATTGAATTCAGCGACTATTACTCTGCCTTCTTTATCTTCAAGTATTTCTTTTCCAAGTTTCACTGAAATAGGTTTTATTTTACTGAATATTGCTGTTCCAGAATAACCTTTCTTTTCTGCTGAGTTCCATATATGATGTTCATATTTTTCTAGGATTTTATCTATTTGATCTTGATTGGATTTTATTTCTTGAAGACATAGAATATCTGGGTTTTCATGTTCAATATATTTTACAAATCCTTTTCCTAATACTGATCTTAAACCATTGACATTCCAAGATATTAATTTCATAAATAGTCTTGGATTAAAGAATATAAAAGATTAACTTAAAGTCTTTTTTCTGGTAATGGTTCATTATGTATAAGGCCTCTTGATAAATAAGTTTCTGCTATTAGGCTCATTGCTCTTGAAATTGAGCCAATTCTTAGCGCGAGAGTTAATAAAATTTCAAGGTCTTTAGGCTTTCCTTGTTTAGATATTCTTGATTGTGACTCAGATATCTCGTTTAAGTCTTCTCTTAGACCATTATAAACCTCCCACCTTGCGCTTCTAGACTCGCAATAAGAAGCTATTAAACTTGAAAAGCTAATTTCTCTAAGTTTTGCTTCTCCTACTTCTCCAGGGTTATCTCGTCTATTAAGAATAAAATCATAACCTACCTGTTGATCTTTTACTTTATCAAAATCTATATTCATTAAAGATATTCAAAAGACTATTTTATAAATATAGATGTTGTTTTATTATAATGGTTAGAGGATTATATTTTGATAATAATGCAACTACTCACGTTTACCCTGAAGTTGTTAAAGAAATGAATAAAATTATGCTTGAGGATTATGGAAATCCAAGTTCTTCTCATGCTTTAGGAGATAAAGCTTCAAAGATAATATTGGATTGTAGAACAAAGATATCTAGAGTAATTGGAGCAAAAGCTCATGAAATATTGTTTACTTCTGGAACTACAGAATCAAATAATTGGGCTTTTTCCGGTCTTGCTCACGTTAATTCAAATAAGAAAAAGATATTAATTAGTTCTATTGAACATCCTTCTGTTAGAGAAACAGCTAACCTGTTTAAGAATTGGGGATATAAAATAATTGAGATTCCAGTTGATAAAGATGGTTTTGTAGATATTAATTTTATTGAAAAGAATATTGATTTGGATACTCTTTTTGTATCTGTAATACATGGGAATAATATCTTTGGAACTGTTCAAGATTTGAAGAAAATAGGAGATATTTGCAAAAAGAAAGGAACACTATTCCATACAGATGCTGCACAGACTATTGGAAAAATTAAAATTCTAGTTCATGACTGGAATATTGATTTATTATCTGCTTCAGCCCATAAAACTGGAGGGCCTAAAGGCATTGGAATTCTCTATGTTCGCGATGGAGTTAAAATTGCACCTTTAATTTATGGAGGGGGACAGGAAAGAGGATTAAGAAGTGGAACGGAGAATGTTCCTGGAATAGTTGGATTTTCAAAAGCTCTGGAAATATCTAATAAAATTGGATGGAAGAATTGTGAAAAAGTTAGAGATTATATTATAAAAGAGTTAATTAAAGATGAAAAGATTGTTATGAGGGGTTCTATTGATTCAAGGACTCCAAACAATATATTCTTCACTATTGTCGGAGTTGATTCCGAGAAATTGCTTTATGATTTGTCAAATAAGAGAATATATGTTTCCATAGGGAGCGCATGTGATTCTAAGAAAGAATTTGAGGATGCTACTTTGGAGGCTATTGGACTGAATGTAAATGAAATGAAAAGCTCAATTAGAGTTTCTTTGCCAATTGATGTGGTAAAGAAAGATGCTAATTATTTTTTGAAGACTCTAAAAGAATTAATTTAAATACACAATTATTTGACATTTTTATGGCAAAGATTGAACTTATTGACTACACAACTTCTTTAGATGGTTCACTATGGTCTGCTTTGGAAATCGGAGACGAAAAGAAAAGAAAAGTTATGCTTTATAGGGTGGGGATAGTTGGTTCTAAGGAAACTGGAGGAACTAGATATTTACATGAAGTTGCAGATGTTTCATTTCCCAGACAAGTCCTTTCTTGGAGAAGGATAGACTCTAAACGCGATTATGGATTTTCGCCTCAAGTTTTTAGAGATTTTATGAAAAATTTAAGAAAGTGAAAATCTAGAAGAATTTATTAGATAGTTTTATACAAATTTGATTTCATCAACGTGCATAAACTTTGTCTTATGCACAAAGTTTATAAATGATTTTTGCATTTAACTGATATGAGAAAGATAATAAGAAGATCTAGAAGAAAAGCGATACTGAAGAGAAAAGTTTCTAGAAGAGTTGCTGGTAGATAATTTCATTTAGTCTAAACTTTTAAAAGCTAGATTATTAATTAATTACATGGGAATTCAGTCTAGAGATGTTGGTGCTACTGGAATAAAACTTTATGTCACGGATGAAGGGAAAGAGATTGCGAGGGCTTATTTATATTTTTTATCTAATGATTTACACACTAGACCTTTTGGATTGATGGAGGATGTTTTTGTTGATTCTTCTCAAAGGGGTTCTGGAATCGGAACAAGGTTGACGCAAAGAGTTATTCAAGAAGCTAGGGATAGGGGTTGTTATAAACTAATATGTACAAGCCGTCATGAAAAACCTGAAGTTCACAGACTATACTTACGTCTTGGATTTAAAGATCATGGAAAAGAATTTCGCATAGACTTCTCCTAAATCTTTTTATAATAGAGACTTTTGTGCTTCTTACAAATGGTGATAATAAATGGCTAGAAGCGGTAAAAGTGAAGAGAGAAAAAATGGGGAAAAAATATTCTCTCATTCTCGCCTTTGGCTCTATGAATCATGTCCTGAATTTTACAAACTAAGATATATTGATAAAAAAGTTCCTCCAATTCCCGTTACTATGCCTTTATTTTTAGGAACGGCTACTCATGAGTCTCTTGAATGGTTGTATCATCAAGTAAAACATCGCGAGGTTACGGTTGATGAATTAATAGAGCATTTTACTGAGAATTGGATAAAACAGATAGAGGAGGAAGAAATTGAGATAGAAAATGAAGATGAAATGGGTGGTTATAACAAAGGAGTTAGATTTTTGACTGATTATTATACTAAAAACAAACCATTTAATCAAAAAGTTATTGCAATTGAACATAAGATACTCTTTCCTCTAGATGATGAAGGAAAATACAAGATTCAAGGATTTATTGATAGGTTAGATATGGGGGAAGATGGGGTTTATGAAGTTCATGACTATAAGACAAATCAATCAATGAAGAAGAAAGAGGAGTTTGAGAAAGATAAACAACTTGCATTTTATGATATTGGTTTAAGGGAGACTTTTGGTAAAGATATTAAGGTAAGATTGGTATGGCATTTTCTTAACTTTAATATGAAAATAGTCTCTGAAAGGTCCCCAGAACAACTTGAAAAATTAAAGAAAGAAACTCTTGAACTTGTCAAGAAGATTGAATCGACTACTGAATGGTCTTCTTGTAATGGAAGATATTGTGATTGGTGCAAATACAAAAGAGAAAATAAGATTACTTATGATGAATTTATAAAAAGTTATGAAGAAATTCAGAAAGTTTCTTTAAGTTTACTTGATTAAATATTAAAACGAACTAAAAATAAGATTTTTCAGATTACTACTAAAAAATTAATTGATTATTTTCTGAATCATATAAAAGTTTAAATATGGAATTGTTATTTGTCCATCAAGATGTAAAAAATATTTCCAGGATGTTTTTTACCGTCGGAAAAAAGAGGCTAAAAAAGAATGAATTTTGAAAACAACGCAAATGAAGAAAATAAATCTGGCTTTATTTCGTTTGGTTCAAAACAAACAAGTGAATTTGCAAATCCTAATTCTTTAGTTGATAGATATTTTACTAGACTTGGAAGAGATGCTTTTAAGTATGATATGTTTGGGAAAGAAATAAACTGGATTAGTGAAGATGTTGCAGTTACAGATGATATGGGTAAAGTTGTGTTTACTCAAAAAGGTGTTAAGAAACCTGATTTTTGGAGTACTCTTGCTTTGAAAGTTGTTGCAAGTAAATATTTCTGGGGGGATCAGGCTAAAGGAGAAAGAGAAGATTCTATTGAGAAGATTGTTGGAAGAGTTTCTCGTTTTATTGGAAGACAAGCAGTAAAACAAAAATATTTCAATCAAGAACAGGCTGACTCACTTAGAGATGAGGTTGCTTCTATTTGTTTAGGTCAGTTAGCTGTTTTTAACTCTCCTGTATGGTTTAATGTTGGAATTCAAGAGTATAATCCAATTGCTGGGGGAGTTAGCGCTTATGTTTGGGATTCTGCTGTTAATCAAGTTATTAGATCTCAGAAGACAATGGATAGACCTCAATGTTCTGCATGTTTCATTCAGAGTATGGATGATACAATGGAGTCTATAATGACTGTACAAGTTGCTGAAGCTAACTTATTCAAGGCTGGATCAGGTACTGGTACAAATAGATCTCCATTAAGAAGTTCTAAAGAGAAATTAACTGGAGGAGGTAGATCTTCTGGTCCTTTGTCTTTTATGAGGGGATATGATGCTTATGCTGGGGCGATTAAATCTGGAGGAAAGACTAGGAGAGCAGCAAAAATGGAGATTCTTAATGTTGATCATCCAGATGTTATTGATTTCATAGAATCTAAACAGAAAGAAGAGAAGAAAGCTTGGGCTTTGATTGAACAGGGATATTCTGGAGGGATGAATGGGGAAGCTTATGCTTCTGTTGCATTCCAGAACTGTAACATGTCTGTAAGAGCTCCTGATTCTTTTATGGATGCTGTTAAGTCTGATGGAGAATGGCAGACTAAAATGGTTAAGGATAATTCTGTATGTGAAACTTTCAAGGCTAGAGATATGTTAAGAAAGATGGCTGAAGGTACTCACATTTGTGGCGATCCTGGAATGCAGTTTGATACTATAATCAACAAATATCATACATCTAAGGTTTCTGGAAGAATTAATGCATCTAACCCTTGCGTTACTGGGGACACAAAAGTCTTAACAAAAGATGGAAGATGGTCCAGAATAGATTCATTTATTGATAAGGATAGCACAATTATTACAAATACAGGCATTATTCGCGAAGCAAATATAAATGGATCTTTCAAAACAGGAACAAAACCTGTTTATTTACTCTCAACAAAATCAGGATATGAGGTAAAATTAACAGCTGACCATAAAGTATTTACGGTAAATAGAGGATTTGTTCAAGCTTATGAACTTACTAAAGATGATCACATATTAATTCCTGGACAGGAAGTTGCATCTATTGAAGAACCAGAAGACAAAACTTTCTATCAAATGTTAGGAACTTACTTGGGAGATGGTTGCGGAGGAAATATCAGCAATACAAGAGGAATTCAATTAACTATGGAAAGAGAATCTGAAAGGCCAATTCTTGAGAAATTTGCAGAATATGTTGCTTCAAATTACGAAAGAATAACTCATGTAAATTCTCCAGCAACTGTTCAATTAACTAAAACATCTTCTAAATATGTTATCACAAATACTCAACTAATTAATAAATTTGCGCAAATGATTGATTTTAATCAATTATCTCACCAGAAATGTTTAACCAATGCCTTATTCCAATTACCTTTGGGAGAACAAAAATATCTATTACAAGGATTATTTACATCTGATGGTACTGTTGCAAACTATGGAGAGAAGTCGCAATATGTTGCTCTTGATTCTACAAGTTTGCAATTGTTAAAGGATACTCAATTATTATTGTTAGGTTTCGGAATTAAGAGTAAGCTTTATACTAACAGAAGAGCTGGAAAAGATACTGCTTTACTTCCAGATGGTCACGGAGGATTAAAAGAATATAATGTTCGTGAAGTGCATTCATTACGTATTTCCCGTTCGAGTAGATTGAAGTTTGAAAAATTAATAGGATTTATGCCTGAATCTCCAAAAGCTCTAAAACTTAAAAGACTGAATGAAACTGTGCAAACTTATAATGATGCTCCTATTGATTCTGTTTCTTCTGTTTCTTACCTAGGAATTGAAGATGTTTATGATTTAACAGAACCCCTCACACATACTTTTGTTGGTGGAGGAATTACTCTTCACAATTGTTCTGAATATATGTTTTTAGATGACTCAGCTTGTAACTTAGCATCTATTAATTTAATGAAGTTCCTTACAAGTGAAGGAAAGTTTGATGCTCAATCATTCAAGAAAGTAGTTGATCGATTTATTACTTCAATGGAATTGCTTGTTGATGGTTCATCTTATCCTACTGAAAAAATAGCTCAAAACTCTCATGATTTCAGACCTTTAGGATTAGGATATGCTAATTTGGGTGCTTTGCTTATGAGCTTTGGATTGCCTTATGATTCTGATGAGGGAAGAGCTGTTTCAGCTGCTATAACTGCTTTGATGTGTGGTCAGGCTTACAAGGCAAGTGCTAACATTGCATCTATTGTAGGACCTTTTCCTAGATATGCTGAAAACAAAGATTCAATGCTTCAAGTTATTGCAATGCACAGAGATCATGTAAAAGATATTGATGTAAATAAGATACCTTATGATTTACGTTATTTGGTAAACGAAGCATGGGATTCTTGGTCTGATGCTTATGAGCTTGGTAAACAATATGGATTTAGAAACTCACAAGCTACAGTTCTTGCGCCGACTGGTTGCCTGACTGCAAATTCCTTAGTTTCTACAAATAAAGGACTGATAAGACTTGGAAATATTGGAAATAAAGGGGGATCTCAGTGGCAGGATGTTTCATTTAAAGTAATGACTGATGAAGGTCCTAAAGATGCTACTAAATTTTATGTTAATGGACAAGCAAGTACACGTAAGATTGTTACCTCCTCAGGTTATGAGATTCAAGGAACAGAAAAACACAAAATTAAGGTTTTGAATCCTGTTAGCGGTCAACTTGAATGGAAAAGGTTTGACGAAGTTAACGAAGGAAATATTATTCCATTGGCTATGAATACTATTTTTGGAGATGAAAAAGAGGTATTATTACCCCCTATTCCTGAATTACATTGGAATACTGATTATAAATTGATAACTCCAAAAACAATGACAAAAGAGCTTGCTGAATTAATAGGTTATTTCATGGGTGATGGAAGCATGCATAGTAAAGGTCTGAGATTCTGTGTTGACAATAAAGATGAAGATGTTATATCTAGATTGAAACAATTAGCTATAGACTTATTTAATTTAGAATCTCATGTAACACAAAAAGAAGGATATAAGGAAGTATCTGTTCATTCTGTTCCCTTGGTAATGTGGTGGGATGCCTGTGGTTTTTCAAAGCTAAAACCATCTATAGAACATAAAGGCAAAGGATACACTCCTTACATTCCAGATGCTATTTTGCATACGAATGACAGAAAAATATATTCTGCATTTTTAAGAGGGCTGTTTGAGGCTGATGGGACAGTTGGTCTTGGAAATCCTACTATTTGTACCGCTAGTAAAGAATTTGCTCAAGAAATTAGAACTCTTCTTCTAAGTTTAGGATATCCTACCCACACTAAAATAGATATTTCTGGATTTGGTAATTCTGAGACTTATGTTATGAGGCTGAAGAATATTTCTTACAATAAAAGCTTTTTAGATAATGTTGGTTTTATTGGAAACAGAAAAATGAGTGCTGTGGCTTCTAGAGGTTCTCAAACAGCTAAAAGAGACTATGTATACTTATCAGATGATGTGATTGAAGAAACTGTGCCTAGTGGAAGTGCCCAAAGAGATGCTGTTTTGATTTCATTGAAGAGACATCAGGCGATTCCTCGCGAGATCGCTATGAAACTTTACCAAGATACAAAACATCCTCAAATACTTTGGGCACTCCAATTTTTCTATGATAAAATAGTAAGCAATGTTAATGGAGGAATACAATCCACTTATGATATTTCCGTTCCTGAAAATGTAACTTATACTACTAATGGATTCATTAGTCATAACACTATTGCATTCATGATGGACTGTGACACAACAGGAATTGAACCTGATATTGCTATGGTTAAATACAAAGTTCTTTCTGGAGGAGGAATGCTTAAGATAGTTAACAGATCTGTTGGTCTTGCTCTTAATAGACTTGGATATTCTGAAGTTGATACTAAACAGATTCTTGATTATATTAACAAGAATGATACTATTGAAGGAGCTCCTGGGTTAAAAATGGAACACTTACCTGTATTTGATTGTGCATTCAAGGCTGCTAAAGGTAAACGTTCTATTCATTACAAAGGACATGTATTAATGATGGCTGTTTGCCAACCTTACATATCTGGAGCTATTTCTAAAACTATTAACATGCCTGAATCAGCTACGGTTGAAGAAATAATGGATGCTTACATGTTTGCATGGGAAAGAGGATTGAAAGCTGTTGCAATTTATAGAGAAAATTCCAAACGCAGTCAGCCATTGAATGTTAAGAAGACAGAGGGAGAGATGACAAAGAAGGCTGAAGTTGTTACAGTTAAACAATCAAGAGAGCCTTTGCCTCAGACTAGAAGATCTATTACTCATAAATTTGAGCTTGGTGAACATAAAGGTTATTTGACTGTTGGACTTTATGATGATGGCAGACCTGGAGAGATGTTTGTCACAATGGCTAAACAAGGTTCTACTGTTAGAGGAATAATGGATGCTTGGTCATTATCTATGTCAATGAACTTGCAATATGGAGTTCCTGTAATTGACTTGTTTAGTAAATTCAGACATCAGAAGTTTGAACCATCCGGATTTGTTAGAAATGGAGAAGAACAAGGAACTCTTGATCAAAATAGAATTGCAATAAGAACTGCATCTTCTATAGTTGATTATATTGCCCAGTTCATGCTTAATACATTTGGGAAAACACAATTAATAGAGATTGAAATTCCTAGTATTGAACCAGTATCCGATGCAAAAGAAGAACAAAAAGAACTAACTTTATTCACAAGTGATGAAGGTCTTGTATGTGGTTTATGCGGTGGATCTGCAAAGAGAATAGGTAATTGCGCAATTAAGTGTAATTCTTGCAACACCACCCAGCGTTCTGGTTGTGGTGAATAAGATTAGTTATTTTTCTTTAAAGAAATTGTTTCTTTTTTCTGGTCGAAAGTTATAACAAAACTATCAAAAAATCCATTTCTTCCTATAATTATAGGCATCTCTTTGTCTAAACCATCTAAGATTACTTTAACTGGTAAGGTCATGGAATATACTTCATGAGGTTTGCCTACTTCTAAATTGACTTTTGAAGATACTCCTTGTACTATTCCTCCTATTCCTCTTGTCTCTTCTCTTTTACCACTTAAATCAAGACCAAGTAATTCTGCTACATCTTTTGGTATAGCAGATACATCTGCTCCTGAATCAAGTAATGCTACAAATTCATACTTGCTCCCATTACTTTGTAAAGATATTGGAATAGATGGAGATTTAACTTCTGTATTATTTGGTCTTTTTACTTTCTTGTACTTAAATTTTAAAGTCATTTTAGAAAATCATTGTTTCTTCACTTGGTACTCTTGCTAAAAGAAACTTTTTACCTGCAGAGTTTTTTTTAGCCTGCTCAACTACTTCTTTTAAGTTATGGCCATGGGCAACTATCTTATCATCACATACAGCTATCCACTCTCCGCTATATTCACTTATATCAGTATTCATGTAATACTGGTAATTCTTTTCCTGCATCATTTGTTTCATATTTTTGTTACTTTGTTTCGCTTTTTAAAGCTAAGCTGTGCTGAGAAGACGCGTTATCTCCTCATATTGGGGAGATAGTCAATGAAATATATAAATATGTGTCTTAACTAGTCAATAATATAATAGATAAGTGTTTTAAGTTCCAGTTGCCTTAGTTAAATGTGAATATAAAGGATATTTCTGAGGAGAATAGGCCACGCGAGAGGATGTTGAAGTCAGGTCCTAGCGTGCTAAGTGATGCTGAGCTTATGTGGTGGCTTTGCAAAACGCATTGGTAATTGTGCAATCAAGTGTTCCAGTTGTAATACCACCCAGCGTTCTGGTTGTGGTGAATAAGATTAGTTAAGCCTTTGACTTTTTAATTACAATTTTTCCATCTTTTGCTTCTACCTCTAATTTTTCACCGTCTTTGAAGCCAGCTTCCTTGATTTTTAATGGTGGAAGGTTTATCATATATTTGTAATAGTCTTTATTATTGTGTTTTCGCAAGAATCTCTTTTGAAGTTTCATTATTTATTAGAGTATTTATATTATATAAAACTTAGGCACCCAAAGCTTTTTATATTTGAGGCACCTAATTGTTTCGTGAAGTATAAAGAATTAGGAATTGGATGGAAAAGCAAAGTTATGTTAAAAAGATCTACTTACAGTATTTCTATAAATAAAATGGTTGCCGATGGAAATTGCCTTGAGAAAGGAGAAGATCTTTATTGTTATCTAGCTGAAGATGAAAAAGAGAGAAAGTGTATAATTGTATATCTTGATGGTAAAAAAAGAAGATGAGGTGGATGTTTTTGCACCCTCAAAAAAGAATGTTCTAATTATATAAGTTTTAATCTTTAATATATTTTATGACTGAAAGCCAATCAAGATATAGCATTGTAGAAAGATTAACTCAGAAAAAATTAGATCTTCTTTCTGAAGGAAGTGAGCTTGAAGAAGAGGTAAAGAAAAAGAAACAAATAATTGATAGTTTGAAAAAAGACCTTGAAGAATGGGAAAGTGATTTGGAGCAGGATATTGAGAAGAAGAAAAGAATCAAGAATAGAGAAATAGAGAAGGCGGAAATTTCTAGTAATAATGCCGTTGAGAGAAAAGTTGCTAAGATGGAAGATATTAAAGACAAAATAAAGGCAATTGATAAAGCTTTGGAAAGAATAGAAGAAATAAGCAAAAATTCACCAACAAATTAATAATCATGCGCTCTAAAAAACAAAAAATGGCCATGTGCCTGAGCTCTATAATGGAAAAAAGATGCGTTGCCATGTTGCTGCACCTTGTTATTGGAGTTTAATCCAATATCTTATATCATAGAGACTGCAGAAATGCAGTCTCTTTTTTATATTTAAAATGAAAGAAAGACTAGTAATGTGTCAGAATTGTGGGGAAATAACAAGAACTCTTGTTACTCATAGGTATGTAAGCGGTGGAAAAAGGAGAATTAAGAAATAGACAAACCTTTAAATATCACTTAATACTATAAAGTATTATATGGTTTTAATACTGACACAAAGAGAAAGGGAGATAATATCCAAGAAAATAAAAGGACTTAGTTTGACTCAAAATGAGTCTAATATATTGAGCAAAACGATAAGACCGAAGCTTAATGAGATAAGAGAGATAAATGCAGACCTCTTACTCAATAAACTAGAATACAACCAAATGGCTAAGTCTATTGAGAATAAAGTAAAGAAAATAATCCTAGAAAATATTAAAGGAGTTAAGGCTATTATTTTATGCGGATCAGCGGTACAAACCAATTACAAAGAATATAATGATATTGATATAATAATAGCTATTAATAGAGTATTAAATGAAAAAACTATGGAGAAAAGAAAGATGGTTAGAAGACTGCTAGATATTGCAGAGAAAGAAGGGCTAATATTAGATATCCAGATATATGCTCTGGAATCTATCATAAACCAATACCCTTCGAGCCCATCTTTAATATATCAATTAAAAGATTCAAAAGTGATTTATGGAAATATAAAAATACCAAATAAAATAGAGTTATCAAGTTTAGACTTAAGAATGAAACTTGATTGGAGCGATATTGAAAATATTTATTCAGAAGGCAAAAAAATATACCAGGCGCTTAGAAATACAATGCTGGTTTTACTATTAATGAATAAAAAAGTGGATAACTATGAATTAAAACAAAGCATAATTAATCTATTTGGAGAAAATTTAATTTTAAGGTTAAAGAAAAATAAAGTCTCCAGGGCAGAGAAGAAGATAGTTCTAAATTACATAAAATCAATGTCAGATTATTTATCTGAACAGTTAAGAATCAATCCAAAATGGGAAAAAATAGAGATATCAAATCATTAATTAGGTCATTAGTAAGCATAGTTGTACATGAAATAGTAGCAAGGCATACAAATCGGCCAGAATCTAAATTATTCTTAAAGAAAGAAGCAGTTGAATATAGGGCTCAAGCAGAAAAAGCCTCTGATTTACACAATTGGAACGAACAAGATAAAATAAACATTAGAGAAAAAGCTATCAAAGAAGTAAAAAGAAGGATGATCTTAAAGTACCCAGATGTATTCTTTGATGAAGAAGAGATATCAAGCATAATAGATGATGAAATTAAAAAGTTGGGGTTTGATTAATGAAAATTCGTGAAATGCCTGAGCAAAACAGGCCCAGAGAAAGATTTGCATCGTTTGGTCCAAGCTCCTTAAGTGACGCGGAGCTTATGGCTATTATTCTAAGGACAGGCAGTAAGACTGAGAATGTTATTGATATGTCGAACAGATTGATTAAAGAACACGGACTAAACAAGATATTTGACTGCTCTTTGGAAGAACTGCAAGAAGTCAATGGAATAGGGCCAAGTAAGGCAATGCAGATTTTAGCTATGGCTGAGCTAGGAAAGAGACACTCTTTGTCTAAAAACAAACTAAAAAGAATAACTTCTGCAAAAGATGTTTTCAATTTGTTTCATGAAAGACTAAGAAATGAGAAGCAAGAGCATTTCTATATTATAACATTAAGCACTAAGAATCATGTTTTGGGAGATCATTTGATTTCCAAAGGTGTTTTGGATGCTGCAATACTTGAGCCTAGAGAGGTTTTCAGGCCAGCAGTAAAGGTAGCTGCCTCAAGAATAATTATAATTCATAATCATCCTAGTGGGGATCCAGCGCCGAGTGATGAAGATATAGAGGTTACAAAAAAGCTCATACAGGCTGGAGAGATGATGAATATCAAGGTTTTAGACCATGTTATAGTTGGAAATGGTAAGATGTGGAGCTGGGCTGATGATTGGAAGGGTTAAAAAAGATTTTTAAATAGTTATTATCTTCTTTCAACCTTAGTCTCTAGTTTAGAAAGAATTTGATCACATCTTGTACTTAATTCATAAGCATCAATTATTCTTCCTTTTCTTCCCAATCTAGTTTGTAATCTACCAGGAACTTTTTGATGAATTCATCAAAAAAGATTAGAATGTAATTGAAGCACTTAGTGATCCTTGAATTTCATCAGAATAAACGCTAACGTCAAAATTACCAGAAAAACCTAATAAATTAAAGGTTGCTCCAAACATAGGACCAGTACGATGACGATCTCCAGAACTATCTTGGCTAACACCTAAGAAAAAGTTATAGCCGAAATAGGATTACCAAAATTAATTTGATTGGTTTTGATGTCCAACATGATGAACTATAAGCTGTTCTGCGATAATATTTAAATATGAATGATTATACGAATTTTTATGGATTTGGAAAACATTAGAGAATTTCTTTGTACTGTTCGGGGAGCTTATACGGCTGGAGCTGTAGGAGCGGTTGTTGCAGTAGCTACAGGTTATTTGACTGGAAGACTTTCATCTAAGAACCGAAAAGAAGCTATTGTTGCTGAACAAAATTATAAATTAGAAAACAAGCGTCTAGATTTAGAACAAAGCAAAGTTGAAGTAGAAAAATTAAGGGCATCTGGTGACCCTGTTAAGCTAAGGGAACTTGAATATGTTCATAAGGCTAATGAAAGAGCAGATCAAATGAAATCAAGTGAACTGGAAAGAAACGCTGTTAATGATGATGCTGAAAGATTAAGAAAAAACAGACTTGAGGACTTCGATAGAGTTAGAAGATTTCAAGTTGAAGATGAAAATAGAAAAGAAGGGTATGCTAGAGCGGCAAGAGAAGACACCTTAACTTTATCTAGAGAACTTTCCGTAGCCCTTAATCCAGTAATTGAATCTTATGCTCAAGCAATTCGCAATTACTCATCTAATGGTTCTAATGTTGAAGATCCAGATGAAAAGATTAGAGCCGAATACAGAACTGGTGTTGTTGAGGCTCTGCTCGAAAAACTTGGAGAAAGCTACGGTAATGATGAAGAGGAATATGATGTGACTGATGAGGATCAGGAACGCATTGATAGAATTGTTAATGCTAAGTATCCTCTTCCTAAAGCCCATATTAAACCTCAAATGCCTGCAGAATTATCGAGTCTTTTAAGTTTGATACCTAAGTCTAATTAATTGTTTAGTATATTATAAGTTTTATCGAGAAGGAATGGATGCAATGGAAGGTATCTATTTCTTAAGAAGAAATACTGCATAAGGAACAGGTATAGTAAAAGTTTTTGAATCTAAAGTAAATCCCTTTCTTTTTTCTGTTGGAGTATTTTCCACTGTTTTTCGTAAGATTTCTATTTCTGAATCTGTTAACTCATATCTTTGTTGGAATGCTTTAGAAGATAAATTCCATGTTGGTAGGCTTCCTAATTCTTTTATCTCTGAAAATCCTGATTTTCTAAAAAGGTCTATTGTCTCTTCTTTACTTAACAACTGTAAATTTCTTTTGACATGGTGGTTAAATTTTGAGAATAATTCTAAATCTGATGGATTTTGAATAAAAGATTGTATTAGAAGATGTCCTCCAGATTTTATAGAATCATGAGCATTTTTTAGCACTTGTAGTTGCTCTTCTTTTGAAAAATAATGTAAGATACTTCTCATAAGCAATAAATCAAAGAAATCCTTCTTTACAAATTTCCTTAAATCTTCATTTAATTTAATTGTATCTTTATTTCTGTTTTTATCTAATAATTGCTTAATTATTTCTATAACATATAGCTTAACTTTATGATTTTTAGACAACTTATCTTTAAAGAACTCTCCAACTATTCCTTCTGCTCCGCCTAAGTCTCCTATTGTTATGTTTTCAGACAATTTTACTTTTTGCTTTGAAAAAATGTTCCATAACTCTTCTAAAGGCTCTTTTTTACCAAAATAAGCATTACTATATGCTTCCCAAGTCTTACCAGAGATTACCTCACGATCAACATTAGTTTGATTAATATCCATCTAAGATTTATGAAAAAACCAGTTTTATATTTATCTGGAGTTAAGCTTAAATATAGATCTTAAGAAGCTTTTTTATGGAAACTCAAAGTTTAGAAGGAAAAGTAGTCTTAGTTACTGGAAGTACGAGAGGTATAGGCAAAGCTATAGCAGATGCTTATCAAGCAGAAGGAGCTAGAGTTTTCAGAAATGGAAGAATGGATAATCAATTCCCAAGTCATTTGGTTAAGGGCAATACAGTTTACTTTGATGTGAGAGATAGAGAAGCAGTTATAGGAGGAATATCAACTATTTACAATATAAATGAGAGACTCGATATTTTAGTAAATAATGCGGGAATCAATGAGGATTCAAAAGTTGGAAAGATGGAAAATGTTCAATGGGATGATGTTCTTGCAACAAACTTGACTGGAGCTTTTAATTGTACTAGAATTGCACTACCTTATCTTCGTCAAAACAAAGGTCAAATTATTTATGTTAGTTCCATTATGGCAAATGATCCTAAACAAGGAGTAGCCAATTATGCTGCCAGTAAAGCAGGAGTAGAAGCTTTTGCGAGAGTTGTTTCTTTAGAGGAAGCAGGTAATGGAATCTCTGTACTAGTAGTTTCTCCTGGATTTGCTGAAACGGATATGATTGCTCGACTTTCAGCAGAAGTTAGACAAAGAATACAATCACAAATACCAAATGGTCAGTTTATTCAACCAGAAAGAATTGCTCAAGAAGTAGTTCAATTTAGCAAAGTTAGAGGCAGTTTACCTCCTTATGTAAAGAAGGATCTTCCTTACTAATGGAAAGTTTTAATTGTATTTTCTATCAAAACATGTGGCTGACGAATTAGTAAATGTAGTAAATGAAAAAGATGAGTCTATTAGACAAGAACTAAAAAGTGTTTGCCACAAAATGTTCTTATTTGATAAAAAGCCTTATGATTTTTAAGTCTTATCGACTACTTATTGGTGACTTCTTGTTTTGTTAGAAGTAATCTTCTCTTGGGTCAAATGCTTTTTTCCAGTGGTTGGTGTCTGGTATGTTGTTTTCTTTGAATGAGAATCTTTTTATGAATTCTTCTCCGAATTGTTTTATTGTTTCTTCCAGATGGTTTTCTGGTATCCATTTGTCTCCTATTTGTTCTCTGAAATTTTTGAATAGGTAGAATGCTATTTCTGCTCCTTTTCTAACTTTGTCTAGATCATTCCATGAATTAACTTTTTTTGTTTGGGCTGATGAGATTTTATGAAATAGTTCTATTAGTTCCACTACTTTTTCTAGGTTTATTTCTTTGTCATCTAAAAGTATTTTGTATGCCAGTAGTTTATCTCCTATTGAGTCTTTTGTTATTAAGTGATTTACAAAGTTAATTTTTATGTTAAGATTTTTGTAAACTGCTAGTATTCTTAATTTTTTATAAGGCATCTCTAATTCCGGCCATAATTCTTTTGGTTGTAGGTTATGGTATTCTCTTATTAGTAGAATGGTGTTTTCTCCAAATTTTTCTTTTGCCTCATAGGGTCCATGCAAGTAAAATCCTCCAGTCATGTAGGGGTCAAAGAATGTTGTGTATACAAGGTTATTTGCCATGACTGTTAGAAATGATATTTTCTTCTTTTCATCAGTATCATTTACATAATTCCAGTTTTTAGATTTTAAAATTTTCTTTATTTCTTCATGTTCTAAGAGAGTATTTTTCCCATCTAAGCAAAAAATGTCTTCTTTCACTTTTTCTTTTAGTACATCAAATAAGAATTTTGTGTATTCTATTCTTTCTTCAGTACTAATGTTGTCAATACCTAATTTTTTTGCTACTTTTAGGCCGATTATTGCATTATGTTGTAAGAATATTCTTATGATGTCTGGTTCTGGTAATATGTGTGCTATTTCTTTTGTTGTTTTTGTTTCTCTTAGTTTCTTTATTCTGTAATACATATCTAATCCTTCATCAACATCAAAATAGGAGTCTATTTGTGCTCCGTTTAATGGCCAGTTTGTTTTAGGGTTTAGTCCTTCAAAGCTTTCTTCTATTGCTTTAAGAAATCGTTCTATTTCTTCATCGTTGCCCATACTTCTTGTTAAGGACTACGATTTAATTAGTTTGCTAAAAAGGCGCTCTTGATTATCACCTTCTACCTTACTTTACTGTTGGGGCGTTCTGCCTAGTGGTGCCAAACTAGGGGTGGTTTTTTTATTCTCTGTAAATTAAGCTTAATATGTCACGAGTAGGTGGTCGACAAGGCTTAAAAATGGGTCCAATCGCACACACAACCACTGACAAACTCGATACAAATCCGAGTCCCTGTGGAGAATCAAAACAGCCCTAATTATATCTTTTATCAGTATTTTCTTGCAGTATCTTCAAGAAAATCATAAGTTTTCTTTGTTTGTTCAAGCATGAACTGATAATAGTTTTTTGTTCTTCCTTCACTTGCTTTAGCCAATGCGTTAAAGTATGATAGTTTATTTTCTTTGTACACAATTATGGGTTGGTATCCTGAACTTATTAGTATCTTATTCATAATGAGCCTCCCAGTTCTACCATTGCCATCTTGGAACGGGTGTATTTCTTCATATCTTTTGTGAAATTCTAATGCTAGGATTAGGGGGTGAGTTTTTTTCTTATTTTTTTTGTACCATTCCATTAATTCTTTAAGTGCTAATTCTACATGTTCTGGCGCAGTAGTTGGGGAATTACCAACAATGTTAGGTATTTTTTTGAACCCTTTGGGATAAAGTACTCCTTTTTGCATTTCTAAGTCCTTAGTTAAAATATGATATAGTTTTTTTGTAGAAATAATGTTGAATTTAAAGGATTTTTTTAAGTAGTTATATGCTAAAACAGAGTTTTTTACTTCTTTAACTTCATTTCTATCAGCATATTTTGTGTCTCCTCTGTCAATTATCTCTCTTACTATTTCAGGAGGAATTTTTGATCCCTCTATATTGTTTGAATTAAAGATAAACTCTTTAGCAAATTCTAAGTCTACTTTATCTTCACATTTCTTTGCTTCAATAAGATTATTTAATATGATGGATTTTAGCTCTATTTGCTCAGGTAATATTGGATCATGGGATATAAGTGGAGTAATCTCTAACAAGTATTTCTTTCTAAAATTAAATTCTTCTTCAGATATTCTTTCTAAGTTGTCTAACAAAAATTTTTCTTTATTTGTTGTCGGCATTTCTAAGCCCATAGCTTTCTTTATTACAAGTAACTTTCCCATAAAAGAAACCTTTTTTACAAATGAAGCATAGCTATTGCTGTTTGTTTTCTTTATTTCTATATGACTCATAAAGATTATTGTTTTTTTGAGCTTATAAACCTTACTATTTTGGCAGGAAATAATATTCAATATATCAACGATAGTAGTGCTAAGGATTACCATTTAGGCAGTAAAATCAGACAAAATTGCTACCTTTTTGGCCAGATTATAAAGACTAACTTTTTTACTTTGTCCAATTCATGTAGTCGACAACATATAAAAATACCCTAAATCCACACAACAAAACCAAATATTAAAAAAAGAAAATCTAAAGTTAAGAATAAAGCTAGATGATTAGGAAGAGATTATCCAATCCAAACTTCCTTCAGTATCAACTCTAACTGGGTCAACTCCAGGTCTAAATATTAGTGATCCAGTCTTTCCTTTTAGAGTTACTTTATCATCTCTAACTCTAAGCATAGAACCTTCTCTTAACGCTATAACTGTTTCTGGATTTCCAAGTGCATGATATTCTCTGATTCTTTGTTCTCTTGTTTCTCCTTGATGATCTAATAATTTCTTTAATTGAGGGGCAATTTCAAGAACAGCTGCTCTTTGCTCATCAGATAAAATAACTGTATCTTGGTAATGAGGGTTAACATTAAATTGAACTAGGCCTAATGCATCTCTTCCATAAGCTTCTGCAGCAGGCATATCATTAGTATTTCCTATAGTAATTCCTGCAACGTTTGAACCAGCAGAAGAACCTAGGTAAGGAACCCCTCCATTCACTCTATCTCTAATCAAAGAAAGAAGCCTTCTATCTTTTAATTCCTTTAATAATTGCCAAGTGTTTCCTCCACCGACAAAAATTGCCTCTGCTTGTCTTATGGACTCAGCGGGATTTTCAGCGTCAATCATTTTTAGACCGTATCCTCTCTCTCTAAATACGGGAGATAATGCATCAGTATATGCTTTGTGGCCCATTCCGCTAGGATTAGCATATGGAACAAATGTAATTCTCTCTACGCCGTGGAATAGGCTAGCTATTTCTTCTCTAGCATGGTCAAAGTGCTTTCCACCATGGACTTTAGTATTGCTTACTAGAAGTAGTGATTTACTCATAAGAATTCTCAAATATTATGCTATTTAAGTATTTGGGAACTCTTTTTCATAGAAAGTATTATATATTACATCATCTTTTATAGCATATAGGATCAACGGATTAAAGGACGTTGAACAATTCTGCTCGGCGAACGGGACGGGCGTAACATTTACCAACGATAAAAACGACTTTCTAAAAATGCGGGCGTTGGACTATCGAGGAAAATAAACAAATTCCAAACACTTGGAGATTAAGTTAGCATGATTTTAGAGTGGATGTCTCACTCAGAATATGAAATGCGTTTTAATCATTAGTTTGCCATTGAAATTAGAATATGCATTTAATCACAATAGATTTTATAAATTGAAATAATTCATTAAAATAATGGTAACCATTCAAGAACCCCAACAATTTACTGGAATCGATCAAGCATTAAATGCTGGACTTGAATTAAGAGCTTTTACAAGTGGTGGAGGTTTAAGGGTAGTTAGAATAGAAGTTCCTCATAAAGAAAGACAGGGTCAATTAAGAGGATATGGAGAACATCCACATTTAATGGAAGCTTTAATTTTTGCAGCTACAAATTATATGGCTGGCGGAGTGGATGGTCAAGATGGTCCTGAGTACTTAACTGGAGAACAGACGGCTGGAGACTCATTAGATGACTGGCTTCTAGGTGGGCATAGAGTATTTGCTAAAAAAGAATCTGGAAATGTGAGTGTAGAAGCTCGCACCTATGATTATAAAAAGACAATTATTGCAGTAGAAACCCCTACATTTAGAGAATCTTATTCAGGCATATGTAAAATCATAGAACCACATCATTTTGATATAGCAAACGGTTTTTCTTAAGAAATAGATACCTTCCATTGCATCCATTCCTTCTCGACAAAACTTATAAACTCTGCAAGTCTTTACAAAGTTGTATAAATCTCGTACATAAAACATTCCATTCTAATCGCAAAACGGGGAGTATGCCGGGACGAGCTTCCTAGACTTTTGTCTAGTTCGGTGGGCTTTTTGAAAGGATAAATTAAAATAACAAACAAATCTACTTTTATTATGCAATTTGTTGAAACAACTACTAAAGATGGACTTATTTTTCAAGGACTTTTAGCAGAACCTCTAAAGAAGACAGATACAGTTATTTTACACATTCATGGGATGTCTGGTAACTTTTGGGAGAATAGTTTCATAAAAACGATGCTTTCTGAATACCCTAAAAATGGTTTGGCTTTCTTAACAGTAGAACATAGGGGTGCAGAAATGTTAAGATGGTTCTCTACTACTAACGGAGGCATTAGATTAGTAGGCAATGCTCATGAAATATTTGAAGATTCAATTTACGATATTGATGCTTGGGTAAACTATCTTTCTTCTAAAGGTTACAAAAATATCCATCTCCAAGGACATAGTTTAGGTTGTTCTAAAATTATATATTATCAAAAAATAAAGAATAATCCATTGATTAATAGTTTATTATTTATTTCTCCTGCAGATATGATTGGGTTAAGAGTTGAGCCTGAAAATATAAAAGAATATGAAAAGTCTCTAAAAGAGGCTAAAGAATTAATCAAAAAAGGAAAAGGAGATGAGTTGCTTTCAGGAATACAATGGGGTTTTGCAAAACAATCTGCTAAATCTTTTTTAAATTTCTCTTGTGAGAATGATAACATTGCAATATTCAATTATTATAATTCTGAAAAAGGATTCAAAACAATTAATTCAATAAAGATACCTATGCTTTCCATCTTAGGAACAAAAGATGATGGAATAGTTACAGATGCTTACAAGTCTACTGAAATTTTAAAGAAAGAGTCAAAAAATAGTAAGAAATTTCACGGAGTAGTATTTGATGGTGCATTTCATGACTTTGATGGATTTGAAGATAAAATTGTAAAAGAGGTATTGAATTTTATCAAATGAATAATGTAAAAATAGTTGTATTCGTCCCTTTAACTCATACAGATAAAGTAAGAGAGTCTATTGGCAAAGCTGGTGGTGGAAAAATAGGTAATTATTCATATTGTTCATTTTCTTCTAAAGGTATTGGAAGATTTAAACCAAATGAAAAAGCTAATCCCCATATTGGTAAAGCGAATAAGTTAGAAAGTGTTGAAGAAGAAAGAATAGAATTTATTTGTCCCAAAGATAAAGCTAAATCAATAATCTCGGCTATTAAAAAAGTACATCCATATGAAGAAGTAGTCTTAGACATCTATCCATTAATTGAGGAAAATAACTTATGAAAGATTTTCAAGGAGTAATAGTAGAAGAAAGTCTTATAGATACAAACATTCTTAGTGAAATTAACATAATAAGTAATCAAAATTCAAATAAATGGCATATATACAAAGTAAAAGTTTCTAAAGAAGATATAGAGAAAATCTCAAAGAATATCAAATCTAATAAGTGGTATGCTCACTTTTGGAAAGATAAAGAAATAATTGCGGTTTTCAAAAATAAGACATTTACATTTAATTATGATAAAAAAGAAACATGGAATCAAGCTATTGAATATGGAATATCAATAGGAATACCTAAAGAACAATTAGATTTTCCGATAGGATAAAATGAAAGATCATTTCTCTAATTTTAAGAAGTATGCATTTAGATTAGAATTATTGCAAAAATATACTGTCAAAGAAGAGGAAGAACTTTTCAAGCATTTCCTTAAAACTGGGGAAACAAAAGAGGAAGGTAGGGAAGATTGGGTAGAAATCATAAAATCTGCTGTTCAAAGAGGAGCTGTAATGGAAAGAGTACATGTAATTAAACAACCATTAAGTGACTATTTGAAGTTTGAATTAGAAGCTTATAAATTAAATATCAAAAATGGAGAAAAAATATCTTTACTCTCTCAGGAAGACTTTAATAAAATTAAGACAAATATTAATTCAGACTTTTGGTTATTCGATGATAAAATTGTTCTAAAAATGAGTTACGATAAAGAAGGAAGATTCTTGGGATTTAATGAAATAAGAGATAATATTGGGGAATTTATTGAACTTAAAGATAAATTACTTATGCAAGCGAAAAGATTGGAAGATTTAGAGAAAATTTAGGAGTTGGAGTTCTAAGTGGCTTGGTTTTTTCTTTATTTAGAGACATTTATGATAAAAAATTTGATGATGGCTTGATTACTATGTACTTTATAGCTTTCGCATTTTCTTTAATTTTATTGATAAAAAGTGCTTCAAAGGGAGAAGATTTGTGATAGATTCATTTCAACGGATACATCCACATTTGACAATCCTTAAAAATAGGCAAGATCGGACACACCAATGGAATATAGTGATGATATGCCTGAGAAAATCATTGAGATGCTAGAAGAGATGCTTAGAACACTGCCTAAAAAGATAGATAAATATGTGTTGAGTGTAAAAAGATGTGGTATTCTTAATAAGCCGTAGTTAATGTCCTGTGATAAGGTTTGCTATTTTGCATTCCTGGTTCTTTTGATTTATGATATAACCAATGATCAAGATCTATAACTTCTAAGCTTGAATGCCTTTGTCTTAATATTCCCACCATTCTTTCACAAGCCTCTAAAGTAAATGCTCTTATTTCTACTTCTTCTTGACTTCCTGCTTGTATGGGGACCATTGCATCAATTTTTGCTACAAGAGTAGGAGAATATTCTAGTATTCCAACATGTCTAAGTATCTGCGGAACTTTGTAGTCTGCTAAAGCTGTAAGCTCGGTGGTTCTTGCTAAACCCTTTCCTTGTTTTTGTAATAGTGTATGAACGTTATGAGTCAGGAGTTGTGCACGTTTGTGAAAAAGAACTCTATTTCCATCATAATCTACAGAATCATCGTAACATGGAAAATTAGATGTAAGTTCATCAACTAAACGAATCGCATCTCCTTTAGCAGCTTCAACAACATTAGTAGCCTTTCCATCATATTTTGCATTTAATACTCTACCAAATTGACGCAGAAATTCTAACCTTTTATCAAATAAAAGGAGATATCCTCCTCCCTTTACTATTTTGGCAAGATCTCCTTCTGTTAAATTTTCTAAGAAAGAGGGGTCAAGCAAAGGCGTACCTTTTTCTAATGCTCTATTGAATGCTGCTTTCATCCCATATGCACCATGTACTTCTCTACCTTGATGTTCTATAAACCATTGAGCGTGAGGATATCCCCAATAACAAAAGTTTGCAGCATTGTAAGCAAAATCTAATTGGAGTTTATCTTCTGTACTTAAGTCGGCAGCCTTTGTTGGAGCTACAAAAGAAGTTTCAAAACCTCGAAAATCATCACAAAATTCTACTAGCTTAGAATCATTAATTCTAACATGTCTTGCCTTTTGAATTACCGGAGCAATACTGTCGAGAATTTTATTCATAGTTTCTTCAAATTGGTTTTGTATTTAAGTTTTGTCGAGAATAAATATATCCGTTCAGAAGCATGGAGTCACAGGGTTGTGACAGACTATTTGGATCTCAGGGGCTCCTGCTCTCCTCCCAAGCATTTACAAAATATTTCATTATAACTAAATAGTAGTTACAAATACAAAGATTTAAATAGCATTACTTAGAAGAACAACTATGGCAAGATTCAAGTCAAGAACAGATGATTCATTCTACAAAGGTATAGCTTATGCTTTAGTCGGAGGATTAAGCATTGGCATTATTAATTTCTTACCAACACGTTCTCCATTACCAAGACCTCAAAACCCTTCAACACTTGAGACTTCAACCGATGGAATAAAAAACCCCCTGCAAGGATCATTTTTAGACAGATCCCAATATGAAGGAGCTGTTGATGAAGCACGGATTTATGACTTTGACGGAGATCAAAGAGCAGATATTATTGCAAAACCTAACGGATGGGTAGATTACTTTACAGAAGATACAAGAAAATTAATTGATAACAGTTCCTTTTTTAGATATGACAAAGGTGCAAAGGTTATGCCTGAAAACATAAGAGATTTGGCATCTAAAGCACTTATCCAAGACAGAGAACTTACAAAAGCAGTAGTCACAGACAGATGGAATGATTACCAAAACTCAACTAAGGAAGAGAAAAAATAAGATAACAAAGGGAATAGTAGACAAGCGCCCACTCAGGAATATGCCAGAAGGGTAAAACTCCTTTTTCAACCAATATTGTAAGGAAACTTCTTACATTTTATTAATCCAGTTTTTTAAGTACTCTTGATAGGTTTCTTCATTTGTTTTATTGTTTCTTATTATCCACTGATCATTTATGTACTTCGAACTAAGCGCCTTTAATTGTTGAACTGCTTCCATTTTCATCCTTTTTATTTCCTCATCCCGTTTTCTTCCCCTATTTTTTTGTCGCTTCAAGATATTCTTAATAGTTGGCTTTAACCCAATCAATTTCAAATCAATATTTTCTTTCTTTAGGTGATTATAATAATACTGCAAAGGCCTTGGAGGGTCTTCATAAAGAACAAATTCTAAAACAACATTTTTACCACTCATTACACATTTAATTACCTTACCTAGCACAGTCTGAAAAACTTCACGCTGTTGATGTGCATGCCTTACGTGCTCGTTTTTAATGCCTCTCTTCTTCTTATACTCGTACCAAAAATCATCTTCACAAAAATAAACCCAACCCTTATTTCTCGACACCCTTCTAGCAAGAGTACCCTTACCACTTCCCGAAGGACCAAAAATTAATATCACCTTTGGGTTTTTCACTTTCATAATAGCTTAAAATAAAAAGATTATTTAACTATTTTCCTCTATCCATGCGAAGTATAATCCCTTGTGTTTATACAGATCTATTTGCATGTTTTTAAAAAACCTTCTTAACCTCCTCTGAAAACTTGTCCCCTCTGGATTCCATGATGGGATGGTCAGCGGCCCGCGCATACTAATATTTTGCGATTTCTGAGTGGTGTTCTTTTCCACGGCCTCAAAATATAAAGAAATAGAAAGTACTAAAGAAAATATAAAAATAATAAACTAAAAAATACTAAAATAATTAAAAAATAATAATCTGTTTAATTAAGCTTTCTTAACTTTAACAGCTTTTGGACCTTTATCGCCGCTTTCGACTTCAAAAGTAACTGCATCATCTTTTGCTAGAGATGCGTTGCCTTCAATGCCTGTGCTGTGAAGGAAGTAGTCTTTTCCATCTTCGCCAGTGATAAAACCAAATCCTTTAATGTCATTAAAAAATTTTATTTTGCCTTTCATTTAATTGTTCTCCTATGATATTTGCAATTCTGATGCTATATAAAGGTTTGTAATTAAGTGTTTTTCTTTATTTTTTAACTATCTGATTCACATTTATTGCTTACACATTTACAACTTTGTATTGATGGCCATCCACATACTGAACTAAAACCATTTTCTGAACAGAATTTTCTGACAAAATCTGGGTCTGTTTTTGCATTTTTATTTGCACAGCCAGGATAATAACCGCAACAATTGTGAATATCCTTAATTTCACAGTCTGAGTCTGTATTACAAGAGAAGTCTATTGATGAGTAATACTCTTGAAATGTTTCGTAAGTTGCATTACTTTCCGGTTTATATTCTAGGCACTTAATTCCTGTACGCTCTGAACATGCCATCTCTGTACAACTAGTCAAATTTTCTAAAGAGTAGAGGCTTTTGGAACATGTGTTGCAGTCATCTTTCCACTTAATGCATTTCGTAAGGTCATCATTATTTGGAATATTCCAAACATCTCTTTTGCATGAAGAAGAATCGAAATCAGGACATGTGTTTAGACCTGCTATGCCTCCAAAAGAGCATATTATCTCCCCTTTAGAATTGTATACTTCATTTATGAAATCACAACATTCTGGATTTACAAAATAATATACTTTTTCCGAGTTGTATTCGCACTCTCTAACTTTTATAACTTCGCTGTAAATTAGCTCGTTGTTTATCCAACTCATATTTAATTCATTTTCTGAATATTGCTCACTTAAATTAAATGTAAAATATAAAACCAATAATGTTATGATGATTGTGCTTGAAATAATTAGAGTTTTATTCATAATTATGATTGGGTTTGAGAGTATATAAAACTGCTAGATTTTTAGAAGAGATATTATCTGTTTAACTAACCTTTTCTGAGAATTTATCAACGTCTGCCGAAGCGACCGCGTCTTTGCCTGTTATAGCCACTTCTATCTTCTCTATTTCTGTTTCCGCCGAATCTTCTCCCTCTGTCTTCTCTTCTGTTTCCATGAGTTATATTATGTCCCATGTCTCTTCCATGGCTTTGTTGACTAGATGATACTTGCACCATTGAGAATTGAGGGAGAGGTTTTTTTTGGACTGCGTTATCTACTTGTCTCATAACTTGTCTGAATTCTGTGTGATCTCCATTTGATACAAAAGATATTGCTATTCCGTTCTTTCCTGCTCTTGCTGTTCTTCCTATTCTATGAACATATTCCGAGCCTGTCTTAGGAATATCATAATTGTAAACATGAGAGACGTCTTTTACATCTAGACCTCTTGCAGCTACGTCTGTGCATACAAGAATCAGAATTCCTCTGTTGTGGAAAGCTTCTAATGTGTTAGAACGTCTATTTTGAGAGTGCCCTCCATGAATAGATTCTGCGTGAATTCCTTGCTGACTCAGATTTCTTGTTAATTTGTCTGTGTTTCTTCTTGTGTTACAAAATACCATTACCACTCCATTCTTTTCTAATTTTAACAAGTGTGTTAAAAGAGATAATTTCTGATCGTAATTAATATCATAGTATATTTGATGTAATTTACTTGGATCTACTCTTTCTCCTGCTTCAACACTTACAGGATGATTCATGTATTTTCTTGCCATATATTGAATATCTTGAGAAAGAGTTGCAGTAAACAATAGGGTTTGTTTCTGTTGTGGGCACATTTTGATTATTGATTCTACATCTCTAACAAAACCCATGTCAAGCATCCTATCAGCTTCGTCTAATACTAGGAATTTAATTCTTGAAAGATTAACTGTTCTTCTTTTGATATGGTCTAAAAGTCTTCCAGGGGTTGCTACAACAACATCTGCTGTTCTCATAGCTCTTATCTGTGGATCCATTGATAGTCCACCGTATACTTGAGCTATGTGTAGTCCTTTTTTATGAGAGAATTTAGCAATTGTTTTTCCAACTTGCTCTGCTAATTCTCTTGTTGGTGTTAGAATTAATGCCTGTACTCCATCTCCTCTTCTTATTTTATCGATGATTCCTGCTCCAAAAGCTAGAGTTTTACCTGAACCTGTTGCTGAGCTTCCAATTACATCTTTTCCTGCTAGAACTAATGGAATTGTTTTTTCCTGTATTTCACTAGGTGTGTCAAATCCTGCTTGACTGATTGTCGCTAGCAAATCTTCGCTAATTCCTAATTGTCTAAATTTTTCCATATGGATTTTTTTGATCAAAAAGTCTTTGAGTTCCTTGTTTGGACTTTTGGATGCTCAAAGTGTTCTGTAAAGATACACTTTGACATAATAAAAGATAAAGAAAACTAAGTATCTTTTACCTGATAATACTAATAATATCTGCCAAAATTGTGTATATAAAGCTTGGTATGTCATAAAAATGATGGAGAAGAAATGGATTGTTTATCTTGTGGAATGTTTGAATGGTTCTTTTTATACTGGGGTTACTAATGATGTTGAGAAAAGGATGAAAGCTCATTCATCTGGAAAAGGAAGTAAATATGTTCGTGCTAGTGGATTTTCTCGTCTTGTCTCTACGAAGAATTTCTCTAATAAATCTGAGGCTATGAAAGCTGAGTATTATGTTAAACAATTATCTAGGGATGAGAAACTAAATTACTTCAATTAAGAATTCATTTGTAAAGGTTGTAACATACAAACCCTATTGCCTTCTGTATCTAAAAACATTACAAACTTTCCTATCTCTGGAATGTCCTGCGGATTGCCCTGAATTTTACCGCCGTGCTGCTTCACTAATTTCATATGATCTTCTAAGTTTTCTACTGCTATAACTACATGAGGGGATGTACCATATTCACCTTTCTTGAAGAACCCTCCATTGATTACACCAGGTGTTTTTACCATATTTTTGTTGTCTGTTTCTGCTGTTTGTGCTAGAAGATAGTTTCCCATTTCTTCACCTAATTGTTGCATTTTCCAGCCAAATGTGCTCTCATAGAACTCTTTTGCTCTTTTGTTGTCCTCTGCGGGCATCTCAAAATGTGTTACTGGACTAGATTTCATAGTTTTACTTAATCTCTTGGGTTAATATATTCTTGTTTGTTTTTTACTTCAAACAATATTGAAGTCTTCTTGTGATTTAAATACTAGAACTGTTGATAATTAACATGATGAACATGTTAACAGTTGCAGTTATTATATTGATGACTTGTTCAGTCGGAGCTTTCGCAACTCATGCTGTTGGAGAATATTTTGATAATAGAAATCATGAAAATGAAATTAATAGTTTTGAAGAATGTGCTAACTCTGGATTTGTAGTAATACAAACTTACCCACTTAGTTGCATTGATTCTTTGGGAACTACTTTTTATCAAGAAATACTTAATTGATTTGTTGTTTTCTATTGACTTCAAACATATTTGAAGTTTAAATGCTGTTTATATATTAATTATGGGTGAGAGGGAAATGATAAAAATGTTTGCAGTTGCTTTGGTCGTATTAGCTATTTGTTCAGCTGGAGCCTTCGCTGCTTACAATGTTGGTAAATATTTTGATGAAAAAATAATAAAAAAAGAAGTAAATAGTTTTGATGAATGTATTAGGGCAGGCAATTCTGCTATTACTGATAATCCTATAAGATGTATTAGCTCTAACGGAACTGTTTATTTTAGCAATGGGACTATAGCTCAATGATTATCACTTGTTAATAGTTACAATTACAAAGGTTTAAAAGATTCTGTTTTTCTTGACTTTTATGGGTAATGTTGATAAAAATGCGATTAAGCAAATGGTTGGAGAAGTCGATGATAGACTGAAGTCTAGACCAAATTATCAAGCTGAGTCAATGGATGAAAGAGAGCAATTGTATTCTGCTGGAAGAGGATATAATAAAAGATTTGTTAGAAATGGATCTGACCTTCTTGCACATGGAAATTCAAGAGGTGGTATGGATACTCTTTTAACTATACTTACTGATGGAAAATTAGTACATTCTATTGGAATAGAGAGTTATGGTAATTTGGGAATTGTACCATTTAACGGATATGTAGGTCATTTAGATAGTGGATTTGGACTTTTTGTTGGGACTAATAGAGATATAAGTGCAGAGGTAAGGAGATCGCTTACTGAAGATAATTATGTTGTGTCTCTTGATGCACTTGATGCGGTTGTTGTTCCAACACCTCTTGCTGATGTGTTAAAAGAAAAATTTCCTAGAGTTAAGATATTAGGGTACAAAGAGTATGCTAAAAAATTAGATGATATGTGTATTATTTTTGACTATTATGAAAAAAAGAAACTGGAAGAAAGAAAATTCAAGTTAGAACGGAAAGGTTTTGAATAATTATGAAGAACTCTAAACTAGATAATAGGCGCGAAAGGGATGCAATTCTATTGAGTAATTACTTGAGGCAAGAATTAGCCAAACACCCAGATTATATGGTTGATTTCTATGATGAAAGAAAAGAAATGCGTGAAGCAGCAACAATGCATAATTTAAGAGTCTTTGATGATAATAAACTTGTTGCTCATGGACTTGACAGTGGCGGTCGTGAAATGAAAACTCTTTGTCAGATATTATTAGATGGAGAACTTAGACATTTTTTAGGACATGAAAATTATGGAGACTTAGGATTGCCTTACATTGGTGATTTTATGGGCCATCATGATAATGGAAATGGTTTGTTTGTAAATACTAAGCAAACAGTTAGGAATCAAAGAATAATTTCTGAACACCCTCATACTTATACAATTCCCTTAGAACTTGTTGAAGCTGTTGTTTTACCTACTCATTTAGCTGAGATTGTAAAACACACTTTTCCATCTAAAGCTCATAAGGTTAAAGAGTATAGAGAATATGCTAAATTTCTAGATCATGTAAGTTCTGTTCTGGATTTTGTATATGGGAGGAGAAAGTAAATCTTATTACTATTTAATGAATAACAATGTTTATTAATCAAAATATTTCAAATGTGTGATGGCTGGAAATATTGAGGTTTTGACAAGCAAAAATTTTAATTCAACTATATCTAAAGGTTCTGTAATTGTAGATTTCTATGCTGATTGGTGTGGTCCTTGTAAGATAATGGCTCCTAGTTTTGAAAAAGCTTCACACAAAGTTCCTAGTGTTAAATTTGCAAAGTTAAATGTTGATGGTGCTCAAGAAATTGCTCAGAGTTTTGGAGTAATGAGTATTCCCTCTACAATTGCTTTCAAAAATGGACAAGCTGTTGATATGAGAGTAGGGGTTCTTAGCGAGAATGATATTGTAAAGATGGCTGAAAAAATAAAGTAATTCTATTTATGTCGATAGTCTCTCACATAATCGAGACTTCGATCACAAGAAGTTTTCATTATGAACAAACTTCTGTGCAGTAAATTCTTCTTGACGAGAATTTACTTGCATCCAAAAATCAAGCAACAATCACGCATCGATTTTTTGATTTTGTGATTTAGGTATATTTAAAAATGATTTTCTGCATGTTTTTTGACAGGAAGATACGACGGCCTCGTAGCTCAGCCTGGCCAGAGCACCGCGCTCTTAACGCGGGTGTCGTGGGTTCAAATCCCATCGGGGCCATATTTAATTAAGGGATTTGAACATATTTTCAATCTCTCTTGCTCTACCCTCCTCAACATGCTCGGAGACTCTCTGCGGAGTTTGAAAACCATCGGGGCCATTAACATACAAATCTTTAAAGTATGTTGATATAAATTTATTTTATGAGGGCAACCACTCTTGCAGACCTTGAATGTAAGTTGCGACCCATTCTTACTAAACTTCCACCTTCTTTTGTTACTTGGCTCTATTCAACTGGAAGAAAACATTTTTTGAAACAATTGGCTAATGAAATAGTTGATGGAAGAGCGTATACTCCTCCAAAAAATATGAGTAGAAATTTATGGGGGTTAGACTTTCAAAGTCCTTTAATGAATGCTGCTGGGATGTTCAAGAATGGTGAATGTATCGATATGACTTTTATGCAAGGAGCAGGAGGTTATCTTGGGGGAACAGGAACTTGGAATCCAAGAACTGGAAACAAAAATGGTAAAGTTCATCTTCCATTTACCCCTTATCCAAATTCTTACGCTGCATCTAATTCCTTAGGATTGCCTAATAATGGAGATAAAAATAATGCTGCAAAGTTAAGCAGTGTTAGGAACAAATTGCTTCCGATAGGCTGGAGTGTAATGGCTTCTCCAGATATCTCTGAAGATGAAAAATTAGAATATCTTGTTCGCTCTATGAATGCTTATGAAATTGCTGGTGTTGATTGGATTGAAATTAATGAAAGCTGCCCTAATACTGGACACGCAAGACTTCAGGATGGTGGTCTTGCTTTGAGATTAGAATATATAAAAGATAATTTTGTTGTAAGACTTAAAAGAAGATTGCCTATTGTTGTCAAATTTTCTAATGATACTAATATAAAAAAAGTTCCAGAATTGATGGATTTATTATTTGAAAATGGTTTTGACGGCGTTAATTTTGGAAATACTTCTAAAAATTATGAAATGGCAAGGAATAAAATTCATCCTAGTGATTTGAAACTTTTTGATTATTTTACTAAAAGGTTTGAAGGTGGAGTAAGTGGCAAGCCACTAAAAGAAGCTTCACTTGAACTTGCTACATGCGCTGTTGAATATTTAAGAGCTGGACCTCCAACACAAGAATTCCATATTGTAAGAACTGGTGGGATTGACTCTTTGGATGATGTAATGCAGTCAGAAAGAGCTGGGATATCTATGAATCAATGGTTTACTGGTTACTTTGAGCAATTTGCAAAGCACGGACATGGAGTTTATCGTGAACTTTTTAGAGTAGCTGCTTGAATATAGCATGCCGACATGAAAGCGCAAAGTTTAAAAACCACTTTTTGCAATTCTCTTTACCTTCAAAGTCATAACTAATGTATGATTTTTGCTATTAAAAATGCACGCCCTTCAACCTAAACACATAAAGCTAAAAACCGACGAGGTTAAAAGAATTCTAGATAAGTATAATATTTCAGTTTCACAATTACCAAGAATAAAAGCTGATGATCGTGGACTGCCTGAAGGTTGTATTTCAGGAGATGTTATTCAAATTGAAAGAAAGTTTAGAGATAAGATAAATATTTATTTCAGGGTTGTTGCATGAGCGTTGCTGATAAACACATTTTAATTAAGAAATATTTACAGCAACACTCATTAGTAGAATCAAGCATTAGAAGTTTTAACGATTTTGTTGCAAGAAGAATGCAGCAGATTGTTTACGAATTAAATGATACTATTCCTCAAGAAGAAGTAAAGATTAAATTTGGTAAAATAAGGATTGGAAAACCTAATGTTACAGAATCAGATGGAAGTATTTCATTAATTACACCTACAGAAGCAAGATTAAGAAGAATAACGTATTCTGCCCCAATTTATGTTGAGATAACAGTTAACTTTGGAGATAATTCTGACAGTGCTGAAGTTGAAATTGGAAGAATACCAATTATAGTAAAGAGCGATATATGCAACACACATGATATGAATAAAGATGAATTAAGAGAAGCATTGATGGACCCTCTTGATCCTGGAGGATATTTCATTGTTAACGGAAATGAAAGAGTTATAGTTATGGCTGAGGACCTTGCTCCCAATCAACCATTTATAGAGGAAGGAAGAAGAGGATTGACATTGAGAATGTTCTCGCAAAGAGGACCTTATAGAATTCCTACAACAATATCTGAGACTGCTGAGGGGATTTTAGAAGCGACTTTCTCAAGATTAAAGAACATTCCTGCTATTGTTATGATTAAAGCTCTAGGAATATTAACTGAGGCAGATATTGCTAAGTATATAGGAAGACAGGATGATGCAGTTATTGTTAACTTGTATGAATATGCTAAGATACAACAACCAAAAGATGCATTCATGCAAATAGCAGAATTATCAGGAATACAAGGAACAGAAAAAGAAATTCTAGACAGAGTAAAGCAGAGAATTGATTCTTACTTCTTGCCCCATATTGGTTTGACAAAAGAAAGCAGAATGGAGAAAGCCATTAACTTGTGTAAGATGCTTAAACAATTCTTGCAGGCTAAACAAGATGATGGATTGAGAACAGATAAAGACCACTATGCTAACAAGAGAATCAAATTATCTGGAGATTTGTTAGCTGATTTGTTCAGAGTAAACATGAATATATTAGTAAAAGATATTCAGTACACTCTTCAGAAAGTTGCAAAAAGAAAAAAATTCTATTCTGTAAAGACAGTTGCTAAGTCTACATTGTTCACACATAGAGTTGAAAGTGCTATTGCTACAGGTGCTTGGATTGGAGAAAGATCCGGAGTTACTCAGAACATGAGTAAGAACAACTATCTTGATATGTTATCGTCTCTTCAGAGAGTTTCTAGTATGCTTCCAGATGAACAAGAGAACTTCTTGGCTAGAACATTACACCCTACACACTATGGAAGATTCTGCCCTACAGAAACACCTGAAGGAACAGAAATTGGATTAAGAAAGAATCTTGCTATATTATCAAAGATATCAAACTCTATTGATCTTGATGAGAAAACAACTGTAAAGAATATACAGGCTCTTGGATTAAATGAAGAATCTGGAAAAGATGTATTCTTCAACGGTAAATATATCGGAATGGCTAAAGATGTTGATGCTTTTGTTAATGCTGTTAGAAAAGAAAGAAGAAAAGCACACTTCCCTCTTGAATTAAGCATAACAAGTGATAGTCCTGCTAAAACGATTGTTATTTCAACAGAAGTTGGAAGAGTTCTAAGACCCTTGATTGTTGTTGAACATGGAGCTTCAAAATTAAGAGATGAACATTTAGTCTTGCTTGAACAAGGATCTCTTAACTGGCGCGAGTTGATAAAAGAAGGAGTTGTAGAATATATTGATGCTGCTGAAGAAGAAGATGCATTTGTTGCTCAAACACCTGAATCAGTAGGTGACAAACATACTCATTTAGAAATTGACCCTGTTGCTATATTTGGTTTGGTAACTTCTCTAGTACCATTTGCTAACCACGACCAGGCTTCACGTTTGTTAAGAGGAAGTAAAACATTAAGACAATCACTTGGAATTTATGCTGCTAACTATCTTGTAAGATTAGATACTAACTCTTCAATATTACATTATCCTCAGAATCCTCTTGTAAAATCATTCGTATTTGATACATTGAAATTATATCCTGCTGGTCAGAATATTGTAGTTGCAGTTATGCCATATGAAGGATATAACTTAGAAGACGCTACAATATTGAACAGAGCTTCTGTAGAAAGAGGAATGGGAAGAAGTACTTATTTCAAACCATATGAGTCTATAGAATTCAATTATGCGGGTGGATTAAAAGACGAAATAACTATTCCTGAAAAAGACGTTTCTGGATATAGAACTGAAGCATCTTACAGATTGCTTGAAGATGATGGAATTGTTTACCCTGAAGCTCAATTGAACGCTTCTGAAGTTATTATTGGTAGAACAACACCTCCTAAATTCTTATCCGAAGCAAGAAACTTAAGCATACAATCAAAGAAAGAAGGAAGTGTTGCTATTAAGCAAGGTGAATCTGGAATTGTTGATTCTGTATTTATCACAACGGACTCTGAAGGAAATAAGATTGCTAGAGTTAGGATAAGAGATCATAGATTACCTGAACCTGGAGATAAATTCTCTACACCTCACGGACAGAAAGGAGTTGTAGGATTACTTGCAGATCCTAAAGATATTCCATTCACAAATAAAGGAGTTAAGCCTGATTTGATTTTCAACCCTCATGGAATCCCATCAAGAATGACTGTTGGATATATGATTGAAGTTCTAGCTGGAAAAGTTGGAGCAATTACTGGAAGATTTATTGATGGTACGCCATTCACAGGTGCTAAGGTTGAAGATTTGGAAAGGCAACTTCAACACATGGGCTTTAGCTTTGATGGTAAAGAAGAAATGTACGATGGAGTTACAGGAAGAAAGATGGATGCTAGAATTTATGTCGGTAACATGTATTACTTGAAACTAGTTCACATGGTTAAGAACAAATTGCAAGCTAGAGCATCTGGTAAGGTAACATTATTGACAAGACAGCCTGTAGAAGGTCGTGCTCGTGGTGGAGCTCTTAGATTAGGAGAAATGGAGCAGCAGGCATTAGTTGCTCATGGAGCATCTTTATTGCTTAAGGAAAGATATGACTCTGATAAAACCGTTATTCATATTTGTTCATCTTGTGGAAACATTGGAATTAAAGATGGAATAAGAAACAAGATTTACTGTCCTATTTGCGGAGGAAATGACATTGAACCTATTGAAGTTGCATATGCATTCAAGTTATTAGTTGAAGAATTACTTGGATTACATATATTAACCTCATTTGAACTAAAGAACAAATACGAACAATAAAATGGCAAACCCTGAAGTAGTCAAAAAGCAAGTAAAATCACTTAGATTTAGTCTTGTAAATCCTGAGCAGATTAAGAAATTGAGTACAGCTAAAATTGTTACACCTGAATTATATGATATTGATGGATTCCCTGTAGATGGAGGTTTGATGGATCTAAGATTGGGAGCTGTAGATCCTGGAGTGCGTTGTCGTACTTGTGGTGGTCGTCTTAAAGAATGTCTTGGACACCCTGGAAGCGTTGAGATGGCTAGACCTATTGTTCACATCAAATATATTCCGTTGATTGAATTATTCCTTAGAAGCTTCTGTCACGCTTGTGGTAAGTTGACTTTAGAAGATGAAAAACAAAAGAAATATACTCCTATTGAAAGAGCTAAGAAGGCTAGAGACAAGAAAAAATGTCCGCATTGTAGTATAGACCTTGAAAAGATCAAACTAGAGAAACCTACCTCATTCTATACTGGAAAGAAGAGATTATTCCCTAATGAAATTAGAGAGATGCTTGTTAAAATCAAAGATGAAGAAATAAAAAAAATAGGAGTTAATCCTAAGACATTCAGACCTGAATGGGCAATACTCTCACAATTGTTAGTTCCTTCAGTAACTATGAGGCCTTCTATTACTCTTGATACAGGAGAAAGATCTGAAGACGACCTGACTCACAAGATTTCAGATATTATAAGAGCTAATCAAAGATTGTGGGAAAACTTGAATGCTGGAGCTCCAGAAGTAATTATTGAAGATCTTTGGGACTTATTGCAGTATCATGTTACAACATTTTTTGATAATAATATTTCTAAGATACCTCCCGCAAGACACAGATCAGGACAACCTTTGAAGACAATTACTGAAAGAATCAAAGGTAAAGAAGGAAGAATTAGAAAGAACCTTGCCGGTAAGAGAGTTAACTTCTCTGCAAGAACTGTAGTTTCACCTGACCCTTACTTAGGCTTGGATGAGGTTGGAGTTCCATTTGAAGTTGCTAAAATAATAACAGTTGCTGAAGGGGTTACAAGTACTAACTTAGAATACATGAGGGCACTAGTAAGAAAAGGAGATCAGCACCCTGGAGCTAATTATGTTATAAGACCTGATGGAAAGAAAAAAAGAATAACTGAAGAGTTGAAAGAAGAGATTTGTGCTGAACTTGGTCCTGGATACAAAGTTGAAAGACATCTTATGGATGGAGATATTGTTCTGTTTAACAGACACCCTTCATTGCACAAACAAAGTTTAATGGCTCATTACGTTAGAGTATTGCCTTACAAGACATTCAGATTACACCCTGCGGTTGTATTCCCATATAACGCTGACTTCGACGGAGACGAAGTAAACATACACTCTCCTCAAACTGAAGAAGCAAGATCTGAAGCTGAGACATTATTGAACATTAAACATAATATTATTTCTTCTAAGAACAACTCAAACTTGATTGGATTGATTACTGATGCTTTGACAGGAAACTATATTCTTGGAAAAGACATATTTAGTAAAGCAGATGCAGATCAAACATTATTCTCTACTGGAGTCATTAACAAAGAATATGGAAAGACAATTAGTGGATTAGATGTATTTGCTCAGATAATACCTAAAGGTGATTCTATTAAGATTCCTAAAGAACTTACAGATGAGAATACTCTTGGATTAGAAAAGGGAATTATGGTTAAAGAAATCGATAAAGCTCACGGAAGAGATGCTGCTATTGATTCTATCCAGAAAGCTGCTGCTCTTGGAACTCAATACATTACAAGAAGGGGATTCTCTCTTGGATTAAGAGATTTAGATGTTAGCCCTAAAGTTAGAGAAATTACCAACAAGATTATAGATGGAGCTTATGAAAAGACGATGAAGATAGATCAAATGGCTAGATCTGGAGACTTGGAAATATTACCTGGTAAGACAATTGATGAAACTAAAGAAATTAAAATATCTCAAGTATTGAATGAAGTAAGAACTGAAGTTGGTAAAGTTGTAAAGGAAAATATTTCTAAAGATTCCAGTATTGGAAGTATGATTTCATCTGGAGCAGCTGGATCTGCAACTAACATTACTCAGATTGGTTGTTGTGTTGGACAGCAGATTTTGTGGAACAAGCGTATTAGTTTTGGATACAATGGAAGGACAACTTCTCACTTCAAGAAAGGAGATGTTGGATCTGAGGCTAAAGGATTCATTAAGTCTTCATTCTTTGAAGGTTTGAAACCGACAGAATTCTTCTTCGGAGCGATTACAGGAAGAGATGGACTTATGGATACTGCTCTTAGAACTCCTAAATCTGGTTACTTATATAGGAGATTAGTTTCTGCATTGCAAGACTTGAAAGTAGAATATGATGGAACAGTAAGAGATGCTTCTCAGAATATTGTACAGTTTGCATATGGTGGAGATGGTAGAGACGTATCTGAATTACACACTGGAAAGAAAATACAACCTGGAGAATCTGTCGGAGTTACAACATCACAATCATTTGGAGAGTCTTCAACACAGATGGTTTTGAACGTATTCCACTCTGCTGGAGTTGCTGAAGTGCAAGTTACATTAGGTCTTCCTCGTTTAATTGAAATATTCGACGCTAGAAAGGAGCCTTCTACTCCGGCAATGGAGATTTATCTTGATAAAGATGCTAACAATGAAAAAGATGCTAGAAACATTGCTGAAAAGTTAAAAGAAGTTAAGCTTTCTGAGATTGCTTCTGAAGTTAAGATGGACTTTTCTGGTAAAAAGATTGAAATTGGACTTGACGCTGAAGCATTAAAGAGAGTTCATGTTGGTGCTAGTAAGATTGCTGAAAGGCTTGTAGAAAAAGGATTTGACGCAAAGCAAAAAGATAATTCAATTATATTGAAGACAACTGAGATGGGATTCAAGGAAATGTATAAGGTCAAAGAAAAATTGAAGAGTACTATAATTTCAGGAGTTAAAGATATTTCACAAGTTGTTGTTGCTCATAGAGGAAGAGACTTTGTTATATTAACTTCAGGATCAAACTTGAAAGAAGTAATTGAGTTCAAGGGAATTGACAGAGATAAAGTATTCACAAACAATGTTCATGAAGTTGCAGCTGTTCTTGGAATTGAAGCTGCTAGAGAAGCAATACTACTTGAAATAAAGAAAGTTCTTGATTCTCAAGGTTTGGATATTGATGAGAGACACTTGGACTTGATTTCTGACGCTATGACTAATATAGGTTTGGTTAAAGGAGTTACAAGAATGGGAATTATTTCTTCAAAATCAAGTATTTTCGCTAGAGCTGCATTCGAAACACCTGACAAACAGTTTGTTAATGCTACAATACAGGGCAAGAAGGATGATTTGGCTTCTGTAATTGAAAACATTATACTCAACCAGCCAATACCAGTGGGAACTGGTCTTCCAGGATTGCTTGTAAAGGTTACAGGTGCTCTTGTAGATAAGAAAATTAAGAGCAAAGTTAGGAAAGATTAATCCTTTCTTGTGACCTTAGAGTGAAGAAAATTCTACGGTAGATTTATTTACTTTATATTATATCTTAGTTTATGGCTGGTATTATAAAAACAGCTTCTAAGTCTGATTTAATGTTCTTAGAAGACCTGGATAAACGCCTTCATTATGTTAAAAGATATGGTGTTCGTCTTAGTGGTAAAGTAGATTTTGACAGTTATCACGATGGTAAAAGAATTAAAGGAAATGAGGCGGAAAGAATCTTGAGAACAGTGCGAGAAAATGTTGATTTGGTTTTATATCCCATTAACACCAACTAGGGTTTTTCTATAGGTTTTTCTGTAACTCAAATTCAAGCATCTTTCCCTGGAGCAGAAGATTGGGTTGTGAAGTTGCTTTTCCTTAAAAAACAGCTTCCTAAAGCATATGGGTGGGAAGATTTAGCTAAAGTATTCAACTCTAGAGAAAATATTGAAAGAATCCAAGTTAGCGGATTAGCAAAAAGATTATCAGGATTCACGCCTAATGGATTTGGTGAAGAAGGAGATTATGATTATTAATAATTTTTATACAATGAAAATTTACAATTATTTTTAAGCATAAAACTTGGAATGATAAGGCAAGTTTTATAAAGCGATTTTGTGAGTAGAAAATATAAAATGGCTATAATTGATATGCAGACAATGAGGTATATTAACCTCTTTGAAAGAGTTGCTCGTGTTCGTGCAAATAAATGTTTTGTTTATAATAATACTATTTACTTTGCAATTCCACCAAAGTTTTTTGGTAGGGCTGCTAGTCCTCAGATTTCAAGAATGATTTCAGAGCAACTTGGAAAGAGAGTAAGAATAATTAGAGATGCTGATGATGATTTGAACTCTGTTGGAAATTTTATTGGCGAAGTTGTTTCTCCTGCAGGATTTGATAATTTTGAATTACATGAAGGGGTTTATGTTATTACAGCAGGTTCCAGAGAAAGAGCAGCAACATTAATTGGAAGAAACAAAGTGAGATTAATTGAATTGAGTGCTATAATTGAATCTTATTTTGGCAAGATTGTTAAAGTAATTTAGAAAGTTTATTAAAACATTATTTTCTTAATATTTTGTGAAACTTAAATTAGTTAGTATAAATATCTGGAATTATACAAATTACCAAGAACGTAGGTCTAAAATTATTAATTTTATAAAAAAGCATAATCCCGATATCTTGGTTCTTCAGGAAGTAAGAGATGATGTTGATTTCAATGAAAAAGGAAATAATCAAGCTAAACAGATTAATGAAGAGATTAATTATCCTTATTATGAATTTTATGAAGTAACTGACAAACAAAAAGAAAGACCTGAGAAATATAATAGACATTGCAAAGAAGGAACTGCTATATTCTCTAAATTTCCAATTACAAAAGTAGAGAAAATACAATTAACAAAACAACCAGATGATAGATACACATGTGGAAACCTTCATGTTACACTACAAGCAAAAAAGAAAATTGATATTATTGGAGTTCACTTTTCTAACAGCAGTTTATTCAGCTTACTTCATATGATCGAAACTCTAAAATATTGCAGAGATAAAAAGATTAAGCCTATGATAGTAGGAGACTTCAATTTCCTTCATCCTAATTGGCTTTATGACTTGACTTCTTATGAGTTCAACAGTTCATATAATTTCAAGAAATACATTTCATATCCTAGCAAAAAAGAGACTCTTGACTATATTTTGATACCTAAAAAGTCTAAATTCGTTTCACTTTTATGTCCGGATGAGGAATTATCCGACCATAACCCTTTAGTTGCTGAAATAGAATACTAATTTCTAACAAATCGAAGGCTTTTTAAACCGATTTTACACAAGGATTATACATGGGTTTATTCAACGCTAAAAAGTTAATGAAGAACAGAAAGAAGTTCAGATGGAACGATAGAACTTACAAAGTTAGAACTCTGAAACTTAATGTTAAAGCAGACCCTCTTGGTGGAGCTTCTCAAGCTAAGGGAATTGTTGTTAGCAAATTCCAAAAAGAAGCTGCACAGCCATCTTCTGGAATGAGAAAGTGTTGCAAAGTACAGCTTGTAAAATCTGGAATTTCTGTTGGAGCATTTATTCCTGGAAACTTAGCTCAAAAATTCGTTGATGAACACGATGAAGTTATGATTGAAAGAATTGGTGGAAAACAAGGACGTTCTAAAGGAAACATCAGAGGTATCAGATTCAGAGTTATTCAAGTAAACGATCAGCCACTTCACTTATTGTGGAAGGGTAAGATAGAGAAGGGAAGAAGATAATGGTTGGCGGAATTGATAATCCTGAAAGAAGACACCCAAATGGTAGAAAGATAAAAAGAGATTTGCTAAAAGCTCTAAATGGAAAGGAAGTGATTGTTATAGCCTCTGGTTTTGTGCGTAAAGCCGTTTTAGAATATACTAATGCAGTTTATGTTGATGGAGTTCAACTTCCAATTACAGCTGTGCAAAGAGTTTATGAGGATAATAGAATTAAATTATATGGAGAATCACAATGAACTTCAAGATATTTGACTTATATGACATGGAAGAAGTAAAAGTTACAGATGTTGCACTTCAACCTTACATAAACATACAACCAAAATTATTAATAAAATCACATGGGAGAAATGTTGGAAAATTCACTCAAACAAAAGTAAACATAATTGAAAGAATTGCAAATAGATTAGCTGTTCCTGGACACGTTGGAAAGAAACATAAAATAATTACTTCTCACTCTTCTGGAAAATATGGAAAAAATATGCAGACATTAATTAACACTCTCAAAATAATTGCAGATAAAAAGAAAGCAAACCCTGTTCAAGTTCTTGTAAAAGCTATTGAAAATGGTTCTCCAAGAGATGAGATTACAACAATTGAATATGGTGGAGCTAGATATCCTCAAGCTGTTGACGTATCTCCATTAAGGAGAGTTAACTTGGCTATTAGATGGATGGTTCAAGGAGCCTTCCAGAAATCATTTGGAAAGAAGAGCAAAATGGCTGAAACACTTGCTAAAGAAATAATTGCAGCATCTGAAGGTAGCATGGATAGCTATGCTGTTAATAAGAAAACAGAAGCTGAAAAACAGGCTGATTCTGCTAGATAATTATTAATAGTTTATTTCTCTATTTGTTTTGTGGATGTAATCTATTCAAGCCATGCTAAAAAAAGAATGAAGCAAAGAGGAATTGATGAATGGGAAATAGAACATATTATTAAAAGTCCTTCTTATACTAAGAGAAGACTTGATGGTAAAATAGAAGCCAACGCTGAGGTTAGACAAAGATTTGTAAAAGTGGTTTATATTAAATTGCAAAATTATATAAAGATAAAACTGTGCTATAAACATGAAAATTGAATATGATAAAGAAGTAGACTGTGCATATATTTACTTAGATGGTTCTATACAAGATGGTGAATCTAAGAAGACAATTGAAATAAATGACAATATAATTGTTGATTTGAATGACAAAGGTCAGTTGATTGGAATTGAAGTTCTTGAAGCTAGTAGAGTTCTTAGCAAGAAAGCACTTGTTAGTGCTGAAGCTGCTTGATATTGAGTAATTTTACTAACTGGTTTTTTATGAGAATTAAATTACTAGTCTGAGATCTCGCTAGATAATTTTTACAGTAATCTTTAAATACAGATTTAATTGAACATTTTTATGGAAAAACTTGTTCTAACAAAAGAAATTCCAAGCCAAGCTTACGGTGGAAGAAGACAAGTTCATCTTTTTAATTTAGAAGATTTAAAATTATCTCCTGAGGTATGGCAGGCAGATCCTGTTCCACTTAATCCCAAAGCTAACATAGAACTCTTTGAAAATCCACAAGTTGCACTTGTTGATGGACGTGATATCTATATTGGACTCAATACAGGTCAGACTCATAAGGTATCCTGTTTTGAGGACCATCATTTTGAAAGCTCATTTCCATGTAGATTTTTAGATACATCTGGATTAAGATTAGAAAGATCTGGAATTGATCATTTGAAACTTACAGGCTTACTATCAATAACGAGTTTAGTTTCTGTAAATATAGGGGATAGAAAAGAAATAGCTGAAGCAAGCTATGGAGGAGTTTTTGAATTAGAGGACGTTAATCGACAAGAATTCCTTTTGCCAGGTCACTCTGCCATTAACTTAACTCCTGTATCTTCTGCTGTTATTTATGAAGGAAAATTACTTGCAGTTAATGCTTGCCTTAAAACCCCGCCCCCATTTAAATCCATCAGAGGAGACTTAATTGATATTACTACTGGAGAAGTGGTGTTTAATAGATTCACCCCATTTGATGGATCAGGATGCATGCAAGCAAGATACCATATTGAAAGAGATAGAGTATATTTAGCACATGGAAATTATCCTGATGAAAAAATAACTGTTATAGATATGAAAACTAAAAAGATCGTGGGCAACCCTGTGAGAATTTTTGGAACGTTTGGATTTGCAGAATATCAAGGAGAAGTTTTTGATATGAGAGACAGAGGAGCTCAAGGTCGAAACTTAGCATTAGTGAAAAGTATTGACCCTCAAGAATATCCTGTAATGGACTTAAAAGGAAAAAGAGTAACTTCTTTTGCCTCTACTAAAAGCAAGGGAATTGTTGTAGGGATTTATGATAAAGATCGGAATGCAACTTCTTTCTCAAGCCACTTAGATGGAAAACAATTTGCAGAATTTGAAGGAGATTATTGTATTTTGCCTTCTACTCTTAGCGGAACTCATTAAATTAAACAACAACGTTTAAAAACCTCTTTTTGTAAAACGATTTATCAAAAATACTTGAAATAAAAATGGCAGAGAAAGAAACAAGTCTACTTAAGATTGAACGCTTGACAAGTAACCAAGCGAATATTCGTAATGTTGCTACATCTGCACACATTCACCATGGAAAAACGGCTTTCACAGACAACTTACTTGCTGCTGCTGGTATGATGGCTAACAAAAACGCTGGAGACTTAGAAGAAGGAATGAGTACATGGTTACATAAGGACGAGCAAGAAAGATTGATGACTGTAGACGCTGCTAACGTTAGTATGGGTCACGAATATGAAGGAAAAGAATATTTGATTAATTTAATCGATACTCCTGGTCACATTGACTTTGGAGGTAATGTAACAAGAGCTATGAGAGCTATTGATGGAACTTTTGTACTTATTTGTGCTGTTGAGGGAATAATGCCTCAAACAGAAACAGTTCTTAAGCAGGCTTTGAGAGAAAGAGTTAAACCTGTTTTATTTATTAACAAAGTTGACAGATTAATTAAAGAGTTAAAAGTAACTCCTCAACAAATGCAAGAAAGATTTGCTAAAGTTATTGCTGATTTTAACAATTTGATTTTACAAATTGCTGAACCTGAATTAGCTGAAAAATGGAGAGTAAGCGTTGCAGATGGAAGCGTTGCATTCGGTTCTGCTAGAGAAAACTGGGCATTATCTGTACCTTTCATGAAGAAGAGAAATATTACATTTGGAGATATAATTAAAATGTATGATATGGATGAAGAAAAAAGAAAAGAGTGGGTATGGAAGAATGCTCCTTTACATGAAGTGGTTCTAGACATGGCTGTTAAACATTTACCTAATCCTTTAGAAGCTCAGAAGTATAGAATCCCTAGAATATGGAGAGGAGATCCTGATTCAAAGATGGGACAGGATTTACTTACATGTAATAGAAATGGGGAACTTGCTTTTGTAGTTACTAGAATTGTTATTGATCCAAGGTCCGGAAAAGAAGTTTGTGCTGGTAGATTGTATTCTGGAACAATGAAGACTGGAATGGATATTTATTGCAATAATAATAAGAAAAAGTCTAGAGTTCAACAAGTATTAGTTTACAATGGAGTTAAACCTGAACAACTAGAAGAAGTTCCAGCTGGAAATGTACTTGCTATTTCAGGAGTTAATGTAGAAGTTGGAGAAACAATTACTAATACTGAACAGATTCCTTTTGAAGAATTGAAACACATATTCCAACCTGTTATTACTAAATCTATTGAAGTTACTAAACCTCAGGACTTGCCTAAGTTAATTGAAGTATTGAGAAAAGTTGGAAAAGAAGACCCTTCTGTTAAGATTGAAATTAATGAAGAAACAGGAGAGAACTTACTTTCTGGAATGGGAGAATTGCACTTAGAGATTATTGAAGGTAGAATTAAGACTGAGAAGGGTTTAGAAGTTAAAATGGGTAATCCAATAATTGTTTATAGAGAGACAATTACTAAGGCATCTGGAGAAATTGAAAGTAGAACTGGAAACGGACACAACATATTTTTCCTCGAGATGATGCCTATTGAAGATAATGTTTACGATGCTATTGAAAGCGGGAGTATTCCTGAAGGTAGGTTGAAGAAAAAACCTGAAGACATTTGGAAGAAGTTATCTGACTTGGGAATTTCAAATGATGAAGCTAGAGCTTATAGAGATATTTACAAGGGAAATGTATTCCAAGATCAAACTAGAGGTCTAGTATTGCTTTCCGAAGTAATTGAATCTATAATTGATGGGTGGAGACTTGTAGTTGATGCTGGACCTTTGTCTAAAGAGCCATTAATGAAAACAAAATTCATATTGCATGATGCTAAACTTCACACAGACCACATGCATAGAGGACCTGCACAAATTTATCCAGCTATAAGGTTGGGAATGTTTGATGCTATGACTAAGGGTGGAGCTGCAATACTTGAACCTATTCAGACACATTTAATAGAAGCTCCTCTAGACTATATGGGATCTGTTACTGGACTAGTTGCATCTAAACGCGGTGTCTTGATAGATGTTGACCAAAAAGGAATTGATGTTTTCATCAAAGCAAGAATTCCAGTAGCTGAAATGATTGGATGGGCTTCTGATTTACGTAGTCTTACAGAAGGTAGAGGGGTTTCAAGTTTGATAACTCAGGACTTCAAACAATTACCTAGAGAATTACAAGAACAAGTTGTTAGAAAAATTAGAGATAGAAAGGGTCTAGCTGCTAATCAGTAACTTCTAAGTAACAAGGTTTATTAATTTGATTTTGGTTTAGTTTTGACATAATGGCGACAAAAAAGAGACTTGCAAACTATAATGCATTTAGAAAAAAACACGATTTAAGAGAAGAGATTCAAAGTGCCTTAGATAGAATTGCTAAAAATGAAAATGTTTTTGATATAGATGTTGAGGAACCAATTGTAGGACATTCTAAAAGACCCCATGTGTGGATCAGAGAATATTTAGCTAACGCTTTTAGAGCTACAGTTCATACTGTTGATAAATATGGAAAGGGCGCTGGTTGCAAAATTAAAGTTTATTCAATAAGAGCTGGAAGATATACTCAGGATAAATATCACGCTCTTGAAAAATGGCTTTATGATTTTGTTCCTGGAAGAAATGATGCTGAGTGGGGAATTGCTTAATTTTAATTAAAGTTATATAACTTTAATTAATTCACCCGAGGATTATGTTCTGTTTTTATTTGTATTAAAGTTCTCATTAATTTTTGTGCTAAGGTTTATTAACTTTATTTAATGTTATATAACTGTGAAAAAATGAGTATAAAAACATTCAACATTGATGAAGAGGTGTACAAACAGTTTTCTGCTCATTGTAAAAAGAATGGTGTGAGTATGAGTAAACGTGTTGAGAATTTTATTAGAGGCGAGATTTCAAAGATAAAAGGAAAAACAGAAATTAAAATAGAAACAGCTGATAAAAGGCCTTCTGTACATACATTCAGTAAATACTGTTAAATGTTTTATGCGAATTTTTCTATATCAAATTTTGCTTCTTTTTCTGAAAGTTCTTTAATTTTCCAAACTCTCTTTGAGCCGTTTGCGGCTTTTAGAACTAAATGAGTTACCTTGAAACCTTCGTCTGTATTTGCAATTAAAGTGTATTCACCAATTTCAACAATCATCTCCTGATTCTTTTCCATGCTGTTTTTTTGTATTTGATGTTTAAATATTTTTGTTTGTTAATTTTGAAGTATCTATTATAAATTTATTTTTTATTATTATATATTTGCCGTCTGAAAAAGACTTCTATCTGCTACATAATCACAAGATTTATATACCCTCAAAAATAAACCTTGTTACACAAAATGGCAAAAACAAAACCAACAATAAACGTTGCTTTCGTGGGTCACGTAGACCACGGTAAGAGTACTACTATTGGTAGATTAATGTTCGATGCTGGAGCAATTCCTCAGCAAGAAATTGATAAACTTAAAGTGATTGCTAAAGAACATGGTAAAGCTGGATTCGAGTTTGCTTATGTTATGGACAAATTCAAAGAAGAAAGAGAAAGAGGAGTTACAATAGACTTATCTTATCAAAAATTAATTACTAACAAATTTGAAGTTACAATAATTGACGCTCCTGGTCACAAAGACTTCATTAAGAACATGATCACTGGTGCTTCACAATCTGATGCAGCTTTCTTAACAGTTGCAGCTCAAGAAGGAGTTCAACCTCAAACAAAAGAACACGCTTGGTTACTTAGAACAATGGGAGTTAAACAAATTGCTGTTATTATTAATAAGATGGACACTGTTCAATGGAAAGAAGACGCTTACAAGAAAGTTGTAGCTGATGTTTCAGTTATACTAAAGCAAGCTGGATACAAAGTAGAAACAATGGCTTTCATCCCTGCTGCTGGATACCTTGGAGATAATGTTGTTAAGAAATCTGATAATATGCCATGGTACAAGGGACCTACAATCAGAGAACAATTAGATTTATTTGAACAACCAAACAAACCAACAACATTGCCATTAAGAATGCCTTTGCAAGATGTTTATGAAATTACTGGTATTGGAACTGTTCCAGTTGGAAAGATTGAAACAGGAATAATGAAACTTGGACAAAAAGTTATTATATTGCCTGGAAGAAGCGGAGCAGGAATTCAGGGAGAAGTTAAAACTATTGAAATGCATCATGAACAAATGCCTCAAGCTGAAGCTGGGGACAATGTTGGTATTAACATAAGAGGAATCGGTAAGAAAGATATTGCTAGAGGAGATGTAGTTTGTGACGCTGCTCAACCCGCTTCAATTGTACAAGAATTCATTGCTCAAGTTGCTATAATCTCACACCCAACAGTTATTGCTAAAGGATACACTCCAGTATTCCATGTACACACAGCTCAAGTGCCATGTCAATTCATAGAATTAATTGAGAAACAATCACCTGATGGAACAAAGGCTTCAAACCCTGACTTCTTGAAGAACGGTGACATTGCAAAAGTAAGATTAAAACCAATTGGAAACCTAGTCCTTGAAACACAGGCTACAAACCCAAATATGGCTAGATTTGCAATAAGAGATGCTGGAAGCACTGTTGCAGCTGGTGTATGCTTAGAAATCACAGCTAAGAAGTAATCTTACTAAGCTGAACATACTCTAAAATAACATGAAAAATCAATTTGATATTGTTGAGAGTCTGGTTTCTTTAATTCCTCAGCAAACGTTTAGATTTATTGTTTATTCTCTTTTGACAGTTGGAATTATTAAAGGATTTAAACTAGCAAGAAAACAGATAATAAATAAATTTTGGTGAATACTGGCCTTGTATTAAAATAAGAGTTCTGCACATTTTCTCCAAAACCCTGCACATAAATGAAATTAGAAAATGTGCAAAGCTGTAAATATTACTTCTATAAAGTAGTGATAAATGCACATATTTAAATAGTCTAGTTTTGGATGGAGATTATGACTGAAATAGATTATATTGAACTAAATGCTGTACTAATAGAAAAACTTCCGAAAGTATTTGATGACCTTAGAGAGAAATTTATTAGAATGGCTAAACATTATGGACTACCTAGAGACACTGCTGAGGACTTAAGTACAGATACTGCTCTTGAAGTTTACAGTTGTTTAAGAGATAAAAAATTTGTTGAAAATGGAAATGGCCTAATGGGTTATGTTTCAAGAGCATTTGATAGGAATTGTATTGATGAATTACGTAGAAAAAATTCTAAAAAAAGATTGAAATTCGAATGTCTTGATGATGGCTTGGTTGATCCAAATGCTGTGGATCCCATTAATAAATTAGTTGAAGATGAAAACTCTGAAATTGTGATGCGAGAGATATCTAAATTGTCTAAAAATTATCAAAGAGTAATTTTAAGTCAATTAGGTGAATTAAAAGAGGCATATAAATCAGGTGCTAAAAGGGCAAAAATTAATAGGGCTAGAGATAGACTTAGAGAAAGACTTTCTAGGGTTGGAGTCTTGGAAATTGAGATTTAATGATTTTATTTATCATAACTTTAAAAAACATAAATGCCTATATAGCTTACTAGATATCATACAATATCCATGGGTTTTGTTGAAAAAGATTCCGATCAAGTAGATTATGAAGAATTAGCAGTAGCAGTTAATAAGTTAATGCCCGAACTACTAAGATATGGAAAAAGAAAATTTGGTTTTGATTTTCCTAGATCACAAGATTTTGTGCAAGATTTGTATATTAAATTGCATAGATATCTAAGCAAGGGAAAAATTATTCGGCGAAAGACTATATCTTCTTTTATTTATGCTTCTTTTGGCAATCTTTGCAGAGATCATCCGATAGACTTTGGATATAAATCAATCGAAGAATTTGGAGGAAGAGAAACTGCTTTAAGTTTAACTCCCTTTGATGAATTAATCTTTAGCGAACTTGAGAAAATTATTGCCCGAGAAGTAAGTTGTTTACCGGATTGTCAGTTAAAAGCATTTTCTTCTTATATTCAAAATACTGGAAAGAAAAATGATCCAAGATTTAGAAAAAACTTATTTCGTGCTAGAAGAACTTTAAGAAGTAAATTAAGTGCATTGTAGACTAAAAATTAGTATATCTTGAGCTAAAAAGTAAATCTAGCTTTGAGTGAGATAATTTCCAAAACTACGGTTGAAAATATGTTTCGATAGGTTTATATACAAGTTTGACTTAGCTAATTTGTAATATTCAATTTAGAGGTGTGGTTTTAAGATTATTTTAACTACGAAAAAGCTTTTTAGCATTTCGAAATTTACACGAAACGATCACCTCTTGATTCTTTGAATATTGCATTATACTAATGCTTTTATACTCTTTTTTAGGTAAAATTTTATGATTGTAAATGTATGCTCTAAAAATCCTGTGAAAATTAGAGCTTCAAAAATAGTTTTTGAGGCGACCAATTGTTCTAGTAAGATACACTTCGACACAATAATCATTATAAAGAGAAGTTGTTCTTTTTGAGTTATGCATGTAGTTGATAGGCCAATTGCTGAACGAACACGCTCGGAAATTGATGCCAAAATAAAAAATATGGGTGAGTATGTCAAGATGTCTTACTTGCAGAGAGCTGCAAAGTCACAACTTGATTATGATACTAGAAGGTTTGTTTTACTTGAGTTAGCGAAGATATATGAACAGAAATCAATGTTTCTTGATGCTGCTAAAGCTATTCGTGCAGCTGCTGATATTACAACTACATTCAAAGACAAGATTTCTCAATTTATGAAATCTGTTGAGTTTAATATTCGAGGGAACGGATTTGCCGAGGCTGAAAGATTATTCCAGCAGGCTCTTGCTCTTGGAAATGATAGAGAAAAATGGGAAATGAAGCAAGCATATAAGAGATATCACTTTGCTCAAGCCCAATCTTATCTAAAGGCTGATAGAAGAAATAATGCTAAGGCAATGTTTGAAAAAATGCTTGCTCTTGATTTAACTGCTGAAGAGAAGACTCAAGTACAGACAATATTGCTTGATTTATATTACAAACTTGGAAATGTTAGGGAGTATCATGCACTTAAAGATAAGATGTCAGGTGGAACAGGCAATATTGGAAATTTAAGATAATTCTATCTAGTAGATTAGATCATCTTTTTTAATAAAAATAATTCAATAAAGACTTTCTAAATCTTCACAGAGGTTGTCGATTGTTGTTGATTCAAAATCGTCCTCCTCTACTTCTATCTTTGGCTCTTTACCTGTCATCACCATTTTAACCTAGTCTTCTTTTTACTGTGATATATATAAATCTTTTTCTCGATTTTTTACGATGGAAAATGATGAAAAGATATTTAAAGAGAAAATGTTTTTTTATCGATACCTTTCTTGATTCTTTATGTTGCACTAGATTTAATTTTTAATCCACTTTCCGAAATTATAGACGAGAAATCATCTTCATTTAGATCTGCGAATTTATAATCTAAAGTATAACCCCTACTAAGACCATCTGGGATCCCATTTCTTATAGTAACTCCTTCAGATGAACTATGTTTTTTTAAAATTTCTACCAATAATGATTTATCAGCAACACCATAATCTAAGTCTGCTATGCTGCTTTTTCCATCCCTTACTAAATGATATGCAAAATTTCCAATTGCGGCAAGATTAGCTGTCGAAGCTACATTAGCAAGGTAAATTTCTATTGACACATGGGATTCTGAAATATAAGTTATATAAGGATTTAGAGGATTTATTGCATAACATAAGGTTTAAATACGTAAAAAACGATTCCTTTCTATCACGATAGCTTTGGTAGGCAAAGTATCACTCACACTCACAGTTATTTGAGTTTTTTGACTCAATTTTTGTTTGTATAAGAAAGACTGAATTCTACCTAATATCTGATACAAAGGAAACTCAAAAAATGGAAAAAACTGAAGTTTTTAGCAGTTCAGAACTAAACTGGTATGCCTACGCATACATCAATAGAAAGTTCTGAACATGGCAAAAGTAAGTCCGGTGTCAATAAAGTACATGATAGTAGCTGGCTTTGCCGCTGAAGGTCCGATAGAGAAAC